>OODQ01000094.1_pt1 | contig 92951 bp, 71 predicted proteins | sample 1671321 | NCBI WGS metagenome assembly OODQ01 (sample SAMN06348144, study PRJEB24527) | human gut metagenome | biome: human gut; feature: ankylosing spondylitis patient; material: feces | host: Homo sapiens | place: China | collected 2015-10
CCCTATCATCTTCATATGCCATCTTATTTTTTAGAGACATTTACTGAATATCCCTTTTTATGCTCTTATCCGAGGAATCAAAGGGAGTTTATCTCATCTTCCGAAAGTCCGGTAACTTTTGCGATTTCAGCTATGGAAAGCCCGGCATTCTTCAAATTTCCTGCAATAGCTTTGGCTTTCATCCATTCACCTTCTGCAATGCCTTTCTGAATAGCTGTATTAATCACATTGTTCCAATCTCTATATACTTTCAAACTCTCCTCATAGGCATAAAGGTTCTCTTTTGAGAACTGAGCAATTTCGGCAGCCTCAAACAGCCGGTTGAACACACGTTCCTGAAGGGCAGTGGGACGTTCCATCAAACGGGCCAGATTCTTGAGCACAAACATCCATTTATCAAACAACGTATCCAACTCCTGCTCGGTTTTATGGAATTTAGGCATTTCCAGATACACAAAAGTCAGTTTGTCAAAAAACACTTCATGAGTAGTTGTATCCATCAGCTTCACTTCATGGCGGAAGCCGGAAGACGAAACATCATCCAAGGCAAAATTCAAGATACCGATCACATACACTGCTTTCAGTTCATAGTCCCAGATTTCCCCTTTAATAGCCTGTTCCCTGATAGGATAGGTAGCATAATAAATACTCCGGTCCTTGAAAAACTGTTGCTCCCCTCTCTGCATTTCTATCAGAATCTTTTCTCCTTTTTCATTTTCACAATAGACATCAAAGACAGCCCGGCGGTCAATCTCTTTGCTGCCCAGATGCTCTGTATTCAAGTAGGTGACATCCTCAATGACCTGCTTGCCATCGAACAAGGCATTCAAGAAGCCAATAAGAATCTCTTTGTTCAAGTCGGTTCCAAACAATAATTTGAATGCAAAGTTCGTATAGGGATTTACATATCTTTCACGCAATCCTTCACTACACATAAGCGTTTGATATTTAAAGTTATTTTAATTCTGTTGAAAGCAGTTCAATACAAAGGAACGAAAAAAAGCGGATTTTAAGAAAGTTATCTGCTAATAAATTGTTAATGTTCCAATTGTACTTACAATTCATGTACAATGACAACACATTCTATCCTTATCTCTTCATGAAAAGAATATCTCCATCTTCCCTAAAAGGATGAAAAGCCGATAAATTCATATCTCCAAAAAGAAAAAACTATCGGCCTATGGTGCTTGCTTCTTTTCTCCCAAGAAATTATTCCAAATTAACCCATGTTATAACGGGATTATGATCAGAACTACGATAAGGATCTTCTCTATAATAAGATGTATATTTAAATCCCCAATAAGCAGGCTCACTGGCATTGATATCCCAAGGAGCAGCACCAACTATTTGTGAAGTCAGCGTAGGAGAACTTAAAGAATGATCCAAATAGCCAACCTCCCCACGATAACAATAACTCCAAGCCGCAGGTGAATATTTCTTTAGCAAATTTATATACCCAGCATCCGTAAACACCTTAATGGCATCCTCCATACCGTAGCTGTTCAAATCACCCAAAACCAGCACATCCGTATCTTCATAATAAGCAACAAGCTCATTATATACTTTCAAACACTCACGCGCTTCCATAACCCTACGGTCGGCAGAACCTCCCTGACCGTCATTCTTATCTATACCACTAGTTTTAGCTTTAAAATGATTCATAGCTAAAATCACTTTCGCTTTATCATCCTTCAGTTCAAAACATTGAACTATGTACCGCATCTTCAGATTATCAAAATTATAGCTTTTAAACTCCTTATAAGGCAAAACTTTCACTTTATCATAAATAAAAACATTTGTTTGTACCTTTGATGATTTTTGTCCGGGAGTATTCAACCAAGCATACCGTTCTTCCCCTAACGCATTGTTCAAAGACCTACAAAGATAATCCACAGTAAAATCTCCCTGTTCTACTTCACAAATAGCATAAATATCCGCTTTCGCCTCTTTCAATGCAGCTAAGATTTTAGCATGCTGACGCAAGGTTTCTGCATTTCCCGTATTACCATACATATAAAAATTTTCCGCATTGAAACTCATCACTTTCAAATTATAATCATTTACAGTAGGAGCGACAGACCGAGCATTATAAGAAACTGACGGCTTTTCCGTTAATGTAAAATGATAACCGGAAGTACTATAAGTCACTTTACCTTTAACCCCAGCCATCTCACTTCCTATACGAAGTGTGTTACACGGGTCAATCAAAGGGAACTCTGATGTAATCAGCAATTTATCAACCTCCTGCTTTTCTACCCATTTGGAATATTCAACAACCGACGGGAGGTTTACATCCGCAAATGCACGTTTCACCTTGGAAGAGACAACAATAGTTCCTTGAGGTTTCGAGCCGCTATACGTCTGAGTGACAAAAAGCGGATTGACAATTGTTACTTCTTTACCAGCTACAGACGCAGCCCATTCAGGAGAAAAATCCGAAGGAAAAGTTACCTTCAAATTATCCTTTTCCGGAAATTCCATTTCTTCCTTATCCGCAGAATCGCTACAAGCAAAACAAAAAAGGGACAAAAGGAAGAGAAAACATACTTCACTTTTTTTCATACCTTATCATTCAAATAAGAAAAAGAAAAGGGAGTTCATACTTTTACAGCTAAACTCCCTTTTGCTCATTATTAAGAAAATAATTTATTCAGCCTCATCCAATGATTCTAGAACGAAACGACTTTCCTCTTCGCTCCAAACAATCTTTGCCACATAAGAAGCGGTACCCGTACTAGTATAAATCGAAGAAATAACTTTATAATTAGTCACCTGTCCGTCCACAAAGACTGGTTCCGGATGAACTAATTCGATAAACTTCACAAGTCCCAATTTTACCTGTTCTATACAATAAGCATCCATCTCTTCATCCGTAGTCAAATTGGCCATTGCTCCGGTTACATCATAATACTTTTTACGCGTATATCCTTTTGCATTCCAGTTGCCATAAGCAGAACTTGCGCCATAATAATATTCTCCCTGACCCACTTTCTGAGTATCCAGATAACCTTCATCAAAATTTGCCGCCACATAATCAACCACAAGCTGAAAATCTTCTTTCTGCATGGTGATGGTTTCAAACAACAATCCAGAAGGAACAGTACGTTTAAATACCCATTCATTCTCTTTATAATCGTATTCATCCACTTCTTTGTTTACGATGGTTTCCGATTCATTTCTCATTACCAGCACATTGTCAATCTGCACACTGGTAGTCACCCCATCAGGAGCCCCTTCATAAACGAAAGCAATATAAATATTCTTACCGGCAAATTCATCCAGTTTCATACTTCCTGCCCTCGCCATAGAGCCATAGCCTTTAACCGGTTCCTGAGGAATAGAGAAATTATCTGTTACATCTTCCCATTCCGTATACTTATTGGTAATACTGCCCGAATTACCTTGAAAAGTAGAGGACACATACACCTTTAAAGCATCCCCCTTATAATTTCCGATACAGACGTCAAAAGAGAATACATCTCCCACTTCTGCCTTGAATTTCGGTGAGATAATCCATGACTGTACTTCACCATCTGCCTTATATGCGGAACATTCCGTATAAACATTATTACTATATGCCTTATCATACCAAGGTGCTGTTCCTTTTACAGAATAATTCAACCATCCAGCCACATCCGTAGCTTCCTTATCTACGACATTACGTTCAAAATCTTGCTCCAATACCGGCACTTCTTTGATTTCAGTGGTTTCCTGCATATAACTTACAGAAGCAAACGAACCATTGTCACAGGTATAATATTTCTGGGTGAGCCATGGAATAATAACATCCTTGGCACTTTCTGTTTCTTTGAAAGTTTTCTCTGTATATTCTACAGTATATTTCTGGACATTACTTTGGTCTGTTTCATCAAAACCTTCAAAATATTTTTCATTATAATCACAAGCAGTCATTAACGAAGCGGCTGCCAGCACCATCCATATATTTTTCTTCATATTCTAAAATTCTTTAGGCTTTGAGTTTAAAAATTAAGTTTCAATTTCAAGTTGTATGTACGACCGAATCCATAGAAGATGCCATAAGCAGTTTGCCAGTCATGATTTGAACCATCTGTAGCATCAGAAATATATTCCTGATCGAACAAATTGTTCACAACTCCTGAAAGAATAGCGTTTACCCCACCTATCTTAAATCTATAACTTGCATTTAAATCACATACATACGCTGAAGGAATACGCCATGGGGAATCATACACCAACGTCTTGTTGATATTATATGTCAAATCAGAAGATTCAATAGCCCAGTCAGAATAATTACGTCCATAGAACACACAATCGAAACCTACGCGTAATGCCTTTGATATCTTTGCCGTAGCACCCAGTGAGGCTGTGGTTTGCGCGGAGCCTCCTACTCTGACACCATCCAAATCCAATGCAACAGAAGCATGGTCAGGAGCCATAATACCAGTAGCCTCTACAAATTTTCCATTTTCATAAGCCAAAGGCTGTCCCAATGAATTGTAAAAATATCCTTTCGGCGTGCTGCTCCAGCGCCAATTTCCAATAGAGAACATACCGTTAATATCCAACCATCTGAAAGGTCTTGCCACAAAGTCCAGTTCAATTCCTTGGTGAGTGGCATCGACCCCCTGCATATTGATAGTGGCACGATCCACCTGATTGCCTTTCTCATCTTCAATATTCACAGATGCGGCATTGGTCTTGTCAAACCACTGGGTATGATATACATTCAGATTAGCAGTGAAATAAGGAGAACGGAATCCATAGCCTAATTCAAAAGAAAAAATCTTTTCGTTTACAGCATCCGGATTAGTAGCATTACTAGTTGCACTCTGTAAGAAAGCGCCACCTGAGAAGAAAGGAGCACGACTGATGTAACCTACATTTGCAAATACATTATGATATTCGTTCAGATTATAGTTGGCACCACCTTTCACTGTATAGCCTATAAAATTCACCGTTTCCGATTCGGCATGCTGCTTGTCATAATAAAAGCGGTCATATCTCCAATATCCGGTATTGGAAATTGAACCTGCAAGAAACGCACTCAATTTATCTTTATTGTACTCAGCTTGTGCAAATACTCCTTCTGACATAGCATAGCCATCATAATCACGATATACCACATCTCCCACCTGTAATTTTTTCTTCACATATTCCGGAGTTCCTGCCAAGGCATTGTTCACCGCTTTCACCTTCTCTCGGCTTTCATCCAAGAAATATTTGCCGCCATACAAATCACTCAATTCATTAGTATGCGTACCTTTATAATAACGGAAATCTATACCTCCGTAAAAATCAATGTAATCACCAAATTTTGTCGTATATGTAGACAACAAGCCATACCAGTTGTGTTCGTTGATACTTTTTGACATAGCCATCATAGAACCGTTATCACTGGCTTCATTCATATCATAAATCTGGTCATAAGCAAATGTACCGTCTGAATTTCGGAAATAAGTATTCAAGTTTCCTTTATAAGAGCCATACCACATATTACGATAAGTAGTACCATTGGCATCTTTCTTATATCCTTGTCCCGCATTACCATATCCGCGGCCAATGGAAACATATGCCGCTGTGCTCAATGATGATTTTTCATTAATTTGCCATTGATGGTTCAATGAAAGCTGCGGCTTGTGATATTCATTGTGCGAAGCAGACATACGCTCACCGTTAGGGCCGAATCCATAAGTAGGATTATAGCGATACGGACTCTTGTCACCCATATAATTTTTCACTGCCTGCCATCCTTTGATGCTTAAACCGTCTTTATTACTGCGCTGGTTATGCCATTGGGGTGATCCGAATGCAGTAAATGAAATCTGGTGTGCATCATTGATACGTTTGGCTATGTTTACAAAATAATTATAAGCAGAGAATTCGGTCCCTTGTATATATCCGTCTCCCCAAGTCTTTCCACCAAGTAAAGTCAATGCCCATCCATCTTTGGACATACCTGTAGAAACATGGAACAGAAGCTTGTTATAGCCGTCATTCCCCATTGCATAAGAGATAGAACCACCTTTTTTCTGATCAATGGTACGGGTAACAATATTGATAGAGCCACCTACCGAAGGAGCAGACACCTTCGAAGCGCCCAAACCTCGCTGAGTCTGCATGCTACGTGTCACATCCGACAGTCCTGCCCAGTTACTCCAGTACAAGCCTCCCCATTCCATATCATTCATTGGAATACCGTTTACCATAACAGCGATATTTTCGCTCTTGAAACCACGCATGTTGATTTTTGAATCACCGTATGCACCACCTTGCTTGGTAGCATATACACCCGGAGTTGATTTTAATATCTCAGGGAATTCCTGTGTACCTAATTTTTCTTCTATAAATTCCGGAGCCAAAGTTGTTACAGCCACCGGAGTCTTACGGGCTACAGCAATAGAAGAAGTTATCACAACATCCCCTAAAGTCTTTGCATCCAGTGATAAAGCAATAGTTCCCAAATCAACATTGCCCTTTTGAGTAACCTTCATTGTTTTGTCCTGATACCCCAAGTATTTAAACTCAAGAGTAGCCTTAGAAGAGGTAAGTTTCAACACAAAGTTACCGTCAATATCCGTTACAGTACCCAGTGTCGTACCGCTGACCGATACAGTGGCACCAATCAATGGCTCATTGTTCTCGGCATCTACTACTTTACCTTTTACTGTTCCTTGCGCAACAGCCGTAGCAGTGAAACAGATTGTCAGAACTGCCAACAGGAGGAAATGCTTTAGATGATTTCTCATAATTTTGTCTTTGATTTAAATTAATTAGTTAGTATTTCATTCCCAATAGGAAAGACAAAGATAAAAATTTAATTCATATAAATTGAATTTATATTAGATTATTTAAACGAAAAGGGTACTTTTTAGGCGGAATATGACAATTATGTTAAGAAAAGAACAAAAAGCCGCCTCAAAAGAGGGGAAAACTGTCCGGAAATTCCAGAGCAACTGCCACATATTACTGTAGAAAGAAGGGCAAATGGAAACCGCCGGAACTATTTTCAGCATACCTTATTCCCAAAGCCGTATCCACTGATCCGGACAAATCCGGCCCGCCCCTACGACAAAACGACAGGTCACTTTCATTCAGGCTCTCTCACTTTCAAAATGACAGAGCAAAAAGAAAACGAAAGAATGTGCATACAAAAAGAGGCGCACCTTCATGGGTACGCCTCTCTATCCTGTTCCTGTATTGTCTGATACAGGCTATTTCATTTAGTTAAAGATATAACGGACACTGAACTGTATGGAATACGTAGAATTGAAACTGTTCAGATTGGAATACGTATCAGTCAGTTTCTTTCCTCCGTTCTTCTGGAACTGGTAAGCGCCGCCCTTATAGCTCAACAAGGAAGTATTGTTCACCGTCTTATAAATTCCCCAGTCGCTGTTCAGCAAGTTCAGGAAGTTCTTGATATCCACTCCGAACTGCAAGGTATTGCGCTTGCCCCCTACATTGAGGAAGAAATCCTGATTGAACTTCAAATCCAGCTGATGATGCCAGGGCATGATGGCTCCTCCGCGTTCGGCATACTTGCCTTTACGGCCTTTCAGATAACTGTCCTCATTAATGTAAGCCCAGAAATCATCGCGCTGCTCCTTGGCAGAATAAGTCACCTCACCCGTCTTGCTGTCAGTATAATCGGCAAAGTTCCACTTATCCAGCGCCTCGCGGGATGCCGGAATGTACAGCAAGTTGTTTGAGCCGTAATCGCCTACAATATTTCCGGTGAATGTATAGGAATAACGGGCGGCGGAATATCCTCCGGCATAGCCCATGTTCATACCCTCATAAATCAAAGACAAGGAGGAAGCGAAATTCTTGGCGTATTTAATACGGTAAGCGGCGGAAGCCAGCACACGGTTGGGCGATACATACGTACCATAGCCGGTCTCCGTGTCATTATTTCCGTTGACAGAGTAACGGTTGTTGTAATAAGCCGAGTTCACCTGGTCGCCGATGCCGTCGCCATACGACTTGGCATAAGAACGGGTGTAGGAAGCGGAAAGATGCAGGCCGAAATCAAATGTCTTGGCCAGTGAGGCGGTGAGTGAGTAATAATAAGCGCTGTTTCCCGCATTGGTGATATAATAAGCATCCGTCTTGTTCGCATTGGAGTACTCAAACATTCTGCGGACATCACCCGGAGCTATCTCCTGCTCTCCTTTAAACTTACGTCCCAAATTGGTCACTGTAGCCGGATTGAACTCTTTACTGAAAATACCTTCCAACGTAAAGTCAATGTCTCCGGGAATTTTTGCATCAAAAGCCAATGATGACTTCCAGGTGGCATTCATCTTCAAGTCGCGGTCAATGATGGTGGCTCCGGAAGGTGCGGCAGGATCGGTAGCCGCCGGAAGGTTCAAGTTAGGATCTTTCAACATATCAGCCACGCTGGTGTGGAAACTCGGTTGTCCGTACTTAGCGTCCTTCTGCTCGTTATAATAATAGGTGCTTTGTCCGCAATTGGCATTACCTACTGCCGAAACCAGCCATACGAACGGCAGACGGCCGATGAAGTAACCGCTACCGCCGCGCAATACATACTTACGCTCGCCTGTAAGGTCCCAGTTGAAGCCGATACGGGGGGAGGCGGTCAGCTGGTAGGATGAAGGCAACTGGTCTGTGGCGTAATGATATCCGTCAAAGTCAATCTGTGCGAAATTCTTGTTATAGTTGTTCTTCAGCTCCGGATAAATGGGCAGTTCGAAACGCACCCCGGCAGTCAGTCTGAAGTTGTCTGTGATATTCATCTGGTCCTGCAGATAGAAAGAAAGCTGCTGGTACTTCATGTTCGCCAGGAACTGGGAACCGTCCCCGGTGTTGGAATAAGTGACACCGAAAGCAGCCGGAGCTCTGTTGTTCACAAAATCATCCCAAGAGGAATAGACATAATAACCGCTACCCGCCTGCATGAATCCGTTCACTGCCTTATTGGACTCAAACTGGATACCGCCCATAAAGTTATGGATACCGCTGGAGAAATTGAATTCATCGGTAATGACAAAGGTCTTCACCTGGCGCAAGTTCCCTTCTGTAAAGGGGTCCGGACCGAATGAGGCGTACAGCGAGCCTTGATCAAGGATGTCCACCGTAGGGAATGTCCCCCCTTCGTATGTACGCGGTTCGTTCTGATAAGAATAAGTGAAACGCAGGGCGTTATTGATAGCCCCCCATTTTGAATTCCATTCGGAAGCGATGGAGGTGAAGTTCTGTTCCTGCATATAGCGTGAGCTTTCAAAGTACAGACCGGTGTTTGCTGTACGGCCCGAACTGCTCTTGCCCGCACTGCCGTCTACTCCACCCGGATAGATGATTGAATCCTTAAACGGAGTGGTGGAAGAGGAAGGGTTAGAGGAATACTTGGAATGGGTATGGGTGAAACGGAAATTAATCTTGTTGTTGTTGTTGATGTTCCAGTCCAGACGGCCCATGATCTTGTAAGAAGGGGTTTCCAAAGAGTATCCTTGATAACGTCCCGGATTATAGTTGTATTTTTCCGACAGGTATTGGCTGATGTTGTTCATCCCCACAAAGGTACGGCCGCCTACCGTTGTGGTGTTCTCGAACGGACGGTGCACGATGCCGTTGGTGCTCCATTCGTCATTGGCGCCGCTACGCGCTATGCCCGACGGACCTGCCTGCACATTATCCTGATATTCGCCGTTCACGAAGAAGAATAACTTGTTTTTAATGATCGCACCTCCCAAAGAAGCTCCGTAGGTGGTACTGTGGTCACGGTTGCGGGTCAGCTCATAGTCCTCTACCTTATTACCGGTAAGGTGGGTATTGGAAGTATACATATAGGCTGTACCTTTGAACTCATTCGTACCACTCTTTGTCACGGCGTTGATGGCACCTCCTGTAAACCCGCTCTGACGGACATCAAAGGGAGTGGTGGAAACGGAAATCTGTTCCAATGCATCCAGAGAGATAGGCGAACCGCCTGCCGGCAAGTTCGAGCCGATACCGAAGGCATTATTGAAAGCGGCTCCGTCCACAGTGACATAAGACTGGCGGTAGTTACCTCCACCCACTGAGAAACCGCTACCGATATTGGCTCCCTGAGGGGTCAGGCGCATGATATCGTTCATGCTGCGGCTCACCGTAGGCACTTCCGACATTCTGGCCGCATCGACATTGGTCACCGCTCCGGCGCGGTCAGACTTCATATTGCTGCTCTTGGAAGCGGTTATCACTACTTCATCCAGCAGTTCGGTAGACTCCTTCAAGTTCGCATCCAATACGTAATTCTCTCCCAACTGGAGATTGATGCTCTTGTAAACCACTGATTGATAACCTACATAAGAAACTTCTACTTTGTAAGGGCCGCCGGCACGCATGCCCTGGATGGAATAACGGCCGTCCACATTGGTAATGGCCCCATAATGGGTGCCGGACGGCTCATGAATAGCCTGAATCGTCGCGCCGATAATGGCTTCATTGCTTTGATCGACCACCTTTCCACTCATTGACGAGGTAGTGACCTGAGCGTTAACAGTAGCAGCGATTACCAACATAACCACCGCAAAAAAAGATCGCATTCTTTTTACCATAAACTTTTTATTAATTAATATTATAATTAATGTCTTAAAAGACGTTGCAAAGATAGCTAATAGAAACGATATACAAACTACAAATCGGTTACAATTTACAGTGGCAGGGCTATAGAAAGAGAATTTATAGTTTTATGGTGAACCACATTCATCCTGCCGGATGACCCCGGGACACGGGCCGACGGGAATTCCATGCGGTGCGCGCATAATAAGATAGGTGTATAATAAAAAGGCTCTTAACCTCAAAAACGTCTTTATACTGAGGACGTTGCCATACATTTCTGACGAGCCGTTGTGTGTATATGCAAACTTACCCAAGAATACGTTACTGTTCGTACACTTGGGTAAGATTTTATAGACAGGGCGTCATCAGTCTTCCATCAGCTTGCGGTAGCGCACCCGTTTCGGCTCCTCATTACCCAAACGCTTCATCTTGTTCTCTTCGTATTCCGAATAGGATCCTTCAAAGAAAAAGACCTCACTGTTTCCTTCGAAAGCCAGGATATGGGTACAGATACGGTCCAAGAACCAACGGTCGTGGCTGATCACCACCGCACAGCCCGCAAAATCGTCCAGACCTTCTTCCAACGCGCGCAGCGTGTTCACGTCAATATCATTGGTAGGCTCGTCCAGCAGCAGCACGTTGCCTTCTTCCTTCAGTGCCATAGCCAGATGCAGGCGGTTGCGCTCACCACCCGAAAGCATTCCACAAAGTTTCTCCTGATCGGCTCCCGAAAAATTGAAACGGCTGAGGTAGGCACGCGCGTTGATATCCCTGTTTCCCAGACGGATCAGTTCGTTTCCACCGCTGATCACCTGATAAACGGACTTGGCAGGGTCGATATCTTTATGTTGCTGGTCCACGTATGCCAGTTTCACGGTCTCCCCTACCTCGAAAGTACCTTTGTCTACGGTTTCCAGTCCCATAATCAAGCGGAACAAGGTAGTCTTTCCGGCACCGTTAGGACCGATTACACCGACAATGCCGTTAGGGGGCAGCATGAAATTCAGGTTATCGAACAACAGCTTGTCACCATAAGCTTTCGCCACTCCTTTGGCCTCGATCACCTTGTTTCCCAAACGGGGACCGTTCGGGATGAAGATTTCCAGTTTCTCTTCCTTTTCTTTCACATCCTCATTCAACAATTTGTCGTAAGAGTTCAGACGGGCCTTTCCTTTTGCCTGACGGGCTTTGGGAGCCATGCGCACCCAATCCAGCTCGCGTTCCAAGGTCTTGCGGCGTTTGCTTGCCACTTTCTCTTCCATCTCCATGCGTTTGGTCTTCTGTTCCAGCCAGCTGGAGTAATTTCCTTTCCAGGGAATTCCTTCGCCACGGTCCAGTTCCAGAATCCATCCGGCTACATGGTCCAGGAAGTAACGGTCGTGGGTTACGGCAATCACCGTACCTTCATATTGCTGCAAATGCTGTTCCAGCCAGTCGATACTTTCCGCATCCAAATGGTTGGTAGGCTCGTCCAGCAACAGGATATCCGGCTTCTGCAACAGCAGGCGGCACAATGCCACACGGCGGCGCTCACCTCCCGAGAGATTCTTCACCGGCTGGTCTTCGGGCGGACAGCGCAACGCATCCATGGCGCGTTCCAGCTTGCTGTCCAGATTCCATGCGTCCGTAGCGTCAATGATGTCCTGCAACTCTGCCTGACGGGCAAAGAGCGCATCCATCTTTTCAGAATCCTCATAGTATTCGGGAAGCCCGAACTTATTGTTTATTTCTTCGTATTCCGCCAGTGTGTCCACGATGCTCTGCACTCCTTCCATCACCACCTCTTTCACTGTCTTTTCATCATCCAGATGCGGTTCCTGTGCCAGATAGCCTACAGAGTAGCCCGGCGAGAACACCACTTCTCCCTGATAACTTTTCTCCAGTCCGGCAATGATTTTCATCAGTGTTGATTTACCCGAACCGTTCAGACCGATGATACCGATCTTAGCACCGTAAAAAAAGGATAGGTAGATGTCCTTCAATACCTGTTTGTTCGCCTGGAAGGCTTTGCTTACGCCCACCATCGAAAAGATAATCTTTTTGTCGTCTGCCATATTCTTTATATTATTAATTTATGTAAGTTGCCATATTTCACTGTTTTTCCTCCATCTTTCTGTAATACCACGGATGTGTGAAGAACTCATACATCAGCAGCAGAACGACACAGATACCGATACATATCCAATAAATGGTATCGGGATGACCCTCAGTCCACATATTCTCAAACAGGAAACCAATCAGTACTCCTGCCTCCCACATCAGCTGATAGGTATTGTTTCCCGTTCCCCGCTCGCAATGCCTCGGCAGGCTGATCATTTTTATAAAGAAACGTGACACAGTGGTTCCGGTTCCCATCCCCAACAAAATACCAGCTATATAACTGTTCATCAAGCTATTGGAAAAAGCGAGCAATAACAATCCTCCTATCATTGCCGCCTGCCCCAGCTCTACCTCCGAACGACCGGAAGCATGAGAAAGCACGTAACGCAAAAGCAGCAAAGACAGGACAAAGCCTATCAGGATACAAACAAAAAACAATTCATTGTAAATATGTGCCACCAATATCCCAAAGATAATGGCCACCATCATCATATTCATCCCCGGCCACAAAGTGCGCGGCAGCAAAAAACGGTCCAGCGAGAACCATGAAGTGCTGAGCGGAGCACGGAAAGGAACTTTCACCGCCGGAATCAGCACCAGCGCCAACGCTCCTAGAGCCATACTGGTATAAATGATATGGTGAAAATTCCAATAAGGATAAATATAGATCCCCAAGGCAAGACCCACCACCATTCCAAAACGACCCGCCCAGGCAAAAGCGATATTGGCATCCGTGCGGCGGCGGGAAGCAGTGACATCAATCACCAGTGTACTGCCCGTAGTCATGGTAATGACGCTGAACAGCCCTCCCTGGACAGCCCTGACCAAAGCTACGAACCCTACGGTCGCAACGTACGGATATAGCAGACTGGATGCCACAAACAGAAATATCGCTATAAAGCACACACTTTTACGTTTGAACGTATCAATAAGGTAGCTGTTGAATGTTCCCGGAAGGAACATGGCCAGCCCGAAAACAGCAATGGCTGCTCCTGCTTCCGCATAACTGCAATACCAGTGCCGCACCATCCATAAAGGCAGCACAGGAAGCATCATGTATAGTGATGCATAAAGCAAAAAATTGGAAAGGGATAACAAAAACATATTCCCAGTCCACAGTTTTGCCTTTTCATACGGAAAGAAGAAGTCATCATACATATCAGCAAAAACTTTTAATATTGTTCGTCTTCGTTAGGGAAATCCCCTTTTTTCACATCATCCACATACTGCTGTATGGCTCCCGTCATAACTGTATGCAGATCGGCATAACGACGGAGGAAACGAGGACTGAAACCGTTGGTCATCCCCAGCATGTCCGATACTACCAGCACCTGCCCGTCTACCGCGCCACCGGCTCCGATACCGATAACGGGAATAGTCAGTTCCCTAGCCACACGCTCTGCCAGTGACGCAGGGATTTTCTCAAGTACCAGCGCAAAACACCCTGTCTCTTCCAGCAGATGTGCATCGCTCAACAACTTCTCGGCCTCTTCCTCGTCCTTGGCACGTACAGTATAGGTTCCATATTTATTGATAGATTGCGGCATTAACCCCAAATGTCCCATGATGGGAATGCCGGCAGCAATGATTTTCTTTACCGCATCAATGATCTCCACGCCCCCTTCCAGTTTCAAAGCATCGGCGTGCGTAATCTTCATTACTTTGATCGCATTGGTCACCGCTTCGTATTCGGAAGTCTGGTAAGTGCCAAAAGGCAGATCCACCACAACAAGCGCGCGTTTCACCCCACGGACCACAGACTTTCCATGATAAATCATCTGATCAAGGGTGATAGGAAGTGTGGTCACATTTCCTGCCATGACATTCGAAGCGGAGTCGCCTACCAATATAACATCGATGCCTGCGCCATCTACAATCTGCGCTGTCGTGTAATCATAGGAGGTAAGCATAGAAATTTTCTCGCCTCTCTGCTTCATTTCCACCAAACGGTGGGTAGTTACTTTGCGTGTATCACCTGAAATATATCCTGCCATATTTACTTTAATTTATAAAAAACGGCTGCAAAGGTAGATGTTTTAGTTGACATTACCTCATCATATTCTTCATTTTTTCGAAACTGAATCCATTAAAGTCCTGAATAACAGCATTTGCCTTGTCGCGTATTTGCTCTTCAGAATTGGTGGTAGCCAGTCCTATCACAGTCATTCCGGCACGATTCCCCGCCTCAAGGCCATGAAACGAGTCCTCGAAAACCACACAGTTCTCCGGCACGGTGTCAAAAACTGTCGCACCTAACAGAAAGCATTCGGGGTCAGGCTTGGAATGAGTAAACATTTCAGCAGTGAGGATACGGTCCACACTTTGCTTCAATTCCGGGTGTGCTTTATATACGTTGCTCATCTTCATCTCATTTGAACTTGTGACTATAGCTATCTTTACCCCGTTTTCCCTCAATTCTTTCAGGAAAGCCTCTACGCCCGGGATATAATTATATAACATATTTTTTTCAAATTTGTTCAAATCTTCTGTAATTTCATGCTGCACCTCTTCCATTCCGGCAAAATAGTTGGCATAAATCTGTGTCAAGGTCTGTCCTTTTATCAACCGGCCGAATTCGGGAAGCTCCGGATGGTATTTCCGTCCTTGTTCATTCCAGAAGATACTATACTGAGTCTCAGTGTCCATTACCACTCCGTCAAAATCGAATAAAGCTGCTATGCTTTTTGTTGAATTCATATTACTTTTAGTTTGATTTAACGCCACAAAGGTCCGAATAATCCTCCATATTCCTAACTTTGCAAAGCTTAAAAATAACAAAAACGCGAATGAAAGAAAACAACCCGCACATACTGGGTACAGAAAAGGTCGGAAAGCTGCTTTTAGAGTACTCTATCCCTGCCATCATAGGGATGACACTGACATCACTGTACAACATTATTGATAGTGTATTTATCGGTCATGGTGTCGGCGCCATGGCCATATCGGGCTTGGCTATTTCTTTTCCGCTGATGAATCTGCTGGTGGCATTCTGTACACTGGTCGGGGTGGGTGGCGCTACCATTTCTTCTATCCGCCTGGGGCAGAAGGATACGGACGGTGCCGAGAAGGTGCTGGGAAACGTAACGGTGCTCTGTGTGATAAATTCTATTTTCTACGGAGGCATCACCCTGCTGTTTCTGGACCGGATTCTGTTCTTCTTCGGGGCAAGCCATGACACGTTGCCATACGCCCGCGACTTTATGCAGATTATATTAATAGGAAGTCCTGTCACCTATGTAATGATCGGACTGAATAATATCATGCGTGCCACCGGTTATCCCCGAAAGGCGATGCTGTCCTCCATGCTGACAGTGGGATGCAACATTATTCTGGCTCCTGTCTTTATTTTCTGGCTCGGTTGGGGAATCCGCGGAGCAGCCACGGCAACCATCCTTTCACAGTTTGCCGGCATGATATGGGTGCTGAGCCATTTCATGCAGGAAAAAAGTTATATCCGCTTCAAGAAAGGGATATTCAAATTAAGGAAACGGATCGTAGAGAATATCTTCAGTATCGGTATGTCGCCGTTCCTGATGAATGTCTGCGCTTCGGCCATTGTCATTATATTCAACAAGAGCCTGCTGCTCTACGGGGGCGATCTGGCTATCGGCGCATACGGCATATTAAACCGTCTGCTGATGCTGTTTGTAATGGTTATCATGGGGCTGACTATGGGAATGCAACCGATTGTGGGCTATAATCATGGCGCACACAAATTCGGCCGGGTGAAGCAGACTTTGAAATATTGCATGATTGCAGGGGGGTGCATCACTTCGTTGGGATTTGCTTTCAGCGAACTTTTCCCTAATTTGGTTGTTAATATGTTTACAGACGATAAAGAACTTACAGCATTGGCACGCACCGGGTTACAAATCGGAGTACTGATGTTTCCTTTCGTGGGAATACAAATTGTAATTTCCAGTTTCTTCCAATCTATCGGGAAAGCGAAAATTTCTATCTTCCTCTCCTTGTCCCGCCAACTGTTGTATTTATTACCCTGCCTGCTGTTACTACCTCATTGGTGGGGACTGAACGGCATCTGGCTCAGTATGCCTGTATCCGATCTGTTAGCGTTTATCACAGCCTGCCTGATGCTGGCACATCATATTAAAAAATTAAACAAGATCACAGAAGTATGATATTTAATGCAGAAAACATTCTCTTGATAGGTTCCATCCTATTGTTCGTAAGTATTGTAGTGAGTAAGACCGGATACCGGTTCGGAATCCCTACGTTACTTGTTTTTTTATTGGTCGGCATGCTGTTCGGAAGCGATGGTCTGGGACTCCAGTTCCATGATGCGGGCGAAGCCCAGTTCATCGGCATGATGGCCCTTAGCATCATTCTGTTCTCAGGGGGTATGGATACCAAATACTCGGATATCAAGCCTGTATTGCCACAAGGCATACTGCTTTCCACCTTCGGTGTGTTGCTTACTACTATTTTCACCGGATTCTTTATTTATTGGATTTCCGGATTCTCGAATGTCAGCATTACCATGTCCCTGATGACGGCCATGCTGCTGGCGGCTACCATGTCCTCTACGGACTCTGCTTCCGTGTTCAACATCCTGCGCTCGCAAAGCATGAATCTGAAACATAACCTCCGACCGATGCTGGAACTGGAAAGCGGAAGTAATGACCCTATGGCGTATATGCTTACTATCGTCCTGATACAGTTCATCACGTCGGCAGGCATGGGGGCAGACGATATTCTGATTTCATTCCTGATTCAGTTTGCTGTGGGTGGCACATCAGGATTCCTGCTGGGAAAACTGGCGGTAGCAATCATCAACAAGATTGACTTGAAGAACCAGTCACTCTATCCTATCTTGCTGCTGAGCTTTATTTTCTTCACATTCACCATGACCGACCTGTGTAAAGGAAACGGCTATCTGGCTGTCTATATAGCAGGAATGATGGTGGGTAACGTACGCATTGTAAACCGTAAGGAGATCGCTACTTTTATGAGCGGCATGACCTGGCTCTTCCAAATTATCATGTTCCTGAGCCTGGGATTGCTGGTGAATCCCCATGAAATGTTGTCCATCGCCATACCGGCAACCTTGATCGGCATTTTCATGATTGTCCTCGCCCGCCCGCTCAGTGTTCTGCTCTGCCTCCTTCCCTTTAAAAAGATGAACATCAACTCACGGCTGTTTATTTCCTGGGTGGGATTGCGCGGAGCAGTACCTATCATATTCGCCACTTATCCGGTAGTAGCTGATGTGCCGGGATCTACTCAGATTTTCAATATCGTATTCTTCATTACCATATTGTCTTTAGTGGTTCAGGGAACGACCATTTCATGGATGGCCAAATTACTCCATCTGGATACCCCACTGGAAAAAACAGGAAATGATTTCGGAGTAGAGATACCGGAGGAAATCAATACAGACCTCCGCGATATCGTACTGACGGAAGAAATGCTGGCAAAAGGAAACAGACTAATGGATATGAACCTGCCTAAAGGTATGCTGGTGATGCTGATAAAAAGAGGAAACGAGTTCATGATTCCCAATGGCTCTCTGCAACTGCACGCCGGTGACAAGCTGCTGATTATCTCGGAAAGCAAAACGAAATAAAAAATTTGCCCATGTGCCCACGTGCTGCGCTATGGTCCCGCATGGCAATTGGCACATGGGCAAATTCGCACATTATTCAACTGAGCAACAGCATGATATTCAATGCGGAGACAATCACCGCAATGGTATAAAGCACGAATGAACTCCACCGGGAGTTGGCATATTTGCCCATCACCCGTTTGGAAGAGGTCAGTCCTACTTGCAGGAACACCGTGAAAGGCAGCTGGATACTCAGAATCATCTGAGAAATGATAAGTCCGTAAAAGGGATTCTCAATAAAGAAGATAAGAACCAATGCTATCCCCAAAGAAATCAAAATACCGACCTTAGAGTGGATATCCTTGATATGATAAGACTCACCGAAAATACCTGCAAAGATAGAACCTGCCGCCATACCACTGGTTATGGTGGAGGAAATCCCCGCCATCAGCAATGCCAAAGCAAAGATGATTCCGGCATGGCTGCCCAGCAACGGGTCAAGCAACGACTTCGCCTGCTGCAACTCTTCCACCGGAGTCCGGGTACGGAAGAAAGTAGCGGCTGCCAGTAAGATCATGGCACTATTGATGGCCCATCCTACAATCATGGAGAACAAAGTATCATAGAATTCATATTTCAATACTTTACGAATGGAGCTCTCGTCCTGCTTGTTGTACTCGTGGCTCTGTATCACCTCTGAATGCAAGAAAAGGTTATGCGGCATAACCACTGCCCCAAGTACGCTCATGATAATCAGCATACTGCCCTGGGGTATCTCAGGAACCACCCAGGAACGGACTGCCACAGGCCAGTCAATATCTACCAAAAACAACTCATACAGAAACGAAAGGCCGATTACGGATACAAAAGCAATGATGGCTCTTTCTATCTTTTTATATGAATTGGAAAAAAGCATAATGACGACAAACATCGTAGTAAGGACAGATCCCCAGGTAATGGGAATTTCCAAAAGCATCTGCAAGGCAATGGCTCCTCCCAGTATCTCCGCCAGCGAAGTGGATATGGAGGCCAGCACCGCGCTGCCCAAAATGGGACGGGATATCCACTTGGGACAATACTGCGTGGCTGCTTCACTCAGGCACAATCCCGTCACAATGCCCAGGTGGGCCACATTGTGCTGCAACACAATCAACATAATGGTAGACAAGGTCACCACCCACAACAACGCGTAACCAAATTCGGAACCGGCCGCAAAATTCGAGGCCCAGTTTCCCGGATCAATAAAACCTACAGTAACCAGTAATCCGGGACCAATATATTTAAAGAAATCAAGACCACCCAGATAACGCTTGTGATCCGTACGTTTTAATTCATCTATAATGCGAGACATGTTTTACTTTTTTTGTTTGCACAAACTTACTAATAAAAAACAAAAATCCATTTGCTTTGTTCAAACTTATAGTTTACTTTCGCTTCAAAATACCGATTTATAATGAAAAGAGAAACAGTTATAATAGCGGCCCTAGGCATCCTTACTTTGGCAGGATGTAATAATAACCACCGTTCACAAGTCCGTAAATTCAAACAGACAGCCGAAAAGACCAACCGGTCCTGCCCCACACGCATGAACGAAACGATTACACTGGACAGCACCTGTTATAATGAGAAAGATAATAGTGTGAGCTATTTCTACAGTGTTACAGGAGAACTGGACAACGCCACTTATATGAACACCCATTATGCCGCCTTTAAACAAGCCCTGCAGGATGCAGTAGACAACTCGGTGGAAATGGAGGAATACCGGAAATTCGGTACTTCCATCCGCTATATCTATTATTCGGGATCAAGTAAAAGGCAACTGGCTGCATTCTCCTTCAATTCCCCCAAATAGATTCCGTTTCAGCCCATCCGGATGCATGATACCACGCTATGGAAGACTTGAAATAATTGTTCCAAAGCAAATATTTGGGAGTGGTGAATGAATTGGGGATATACATACCCATTCCACTGTAGTTATCCCCATCTATTCTGTACAAGGATGAGGTGGGATCATGAGTATAACCTGTATAAACGACCGTCTTCTTTAATTGTTGCGTAAAATCGTCCGGAGCCATTCCTCCACACAATTTTTCAATAAACTGTAACATATCATAGGCATATCCTTTGAAGTTGCTGCTGCCTTTGCCATATTGCTGCAAATCAGCTGTATCCACGTTCTTCAGGCTATCCTGATTGGACAAAATCACACTTCTGACCGCTTCCGCCAAGCCTTCCATCTGATTGCAATCCACTGCCGAAATGGTTCCCCAACCATTATAGTTATAATAATCTATATAATCTTTACAGATTGGCCCCAAATAATCCTTGATCGCATTTTCATACAAATAAGGCATCACACTTGCATAAGGAAATCCGGCTGCCGGTATATCAAGTACAGAAGCGATACAGTATCTGGCAGCATCCTTCAGCTCATAATACACCTCGGCACACCCCATCATACACGCATCAAACAAGACAAAATCAAACTTTTGAGGATTTACCGTACGCAACACTTCCGCCAATTCCGGTATCAACGCTGTGTCACTGGAATACCGCCCGCCATCTTGTCCTATAGAACGGGTGCCGGTAATAGTGGGCAACCATCCCGAACCGTGAGATCCAAAGATTATTCCATAACTTTCCGACGGGTAAGCACTCATCATATCACCTATCACTGTCTGCATGACGGTTTTCTCCGTCGATGTCTGAGGGGGATATTTTTTTCTGATGTTACCAATACCAATCAAATCATAGATAGATGTATTCTTATCAGCCATCATTGCATCTATCGTTCCTTTAGACAGGCTGTTGATACCCCCCTGACCATTGGTTACATATTCTACGATACAAGGCTCCGGCCAACTGATATCCGAAGCCTCACCATCCCAATATACCAATAAAGCAGCCGAATCCTTCATAGCCTGAAGTCCTTGCATCATCGTCTGAATATTATTACGCAAACTGGAATTCAAACTGTTATCCGCCCAAAAGAATGCCAGAACCGTTCTTCCGGCATGTTGCTGAGGAATCACGATTGTTTCCTTCTCACAAGAGAAGAAAAAGCAGGCTGCCAAGAATAGAAATAGAATCTTTTTCATAAGAAAAGGATTACTCTTCCGGTTTCTTGAACTTGAACGCATTGGGGTTCACTTCGCGAATCAGCAAGGTCTTTCCTTTTTGATACTTGGTCTTCATCTTGTTGATGGTCTTCTGCAGTTTCTTTCTGCTGTTCGAGAAATAAACAAAGCAAGTACGGTTCGTCAGCCCTTCCTCGTTTTCCAGATAATTTTTCAGCTGATAACTGTATTGTGAGCGTTCCGGCAACATCTTATTCTTATCCAGACTCACACTGTCCAGCAACTGGATTTCCGTGAAATAAACCAATGAATCTGTAAACGATGCGGATACGCCTACTATATAAACAGATTTACTTCCTTTCAATGAGAATGCCGAGCATACCGTCAGTACCAATAATAAAGAGCACAGAATCTTTATGGATTTCATAATTCTAATTTTATAATTTTATTAGAGGACAAAAGTAGTTATTTACGGACAAATACGAAAAAGTAATAGATTAATTAACTATAATAATTTGCTGATGTGCCCATTACCATGCGGCACATAGCGCAACCGATAGGCATTATTGGTATATTATGAACAAAAGCACAAGACGGAAACAACCTTCCATCTTGTGCTTTGTTTTCTTTTCGGAAACCGAATCTTTCTTACCCTAAATAAGACTTAAGCAGCTTGCTACGCGAATTTTGTCTCAATCTTCTAATGGCTTTCTCTTTAATCTGGCGTACGCGCTCACGAGTGAGGCCGAATTTATCGCCGATTTCTTCCAACGTCATTTCCTGCGTATTAATACCGAAAAACATCTGGATAATATCCTTCTCCCTTTCGGTCAGCGTAGAGAGTGCTCTATCAATTTCCCTCGCAAGTGACTCATTAACCAAGGAACGGTCTGCCATAGGCGAGTCGTCGTTCACAAGCACATCCAGCAAGCTGTTGTCTTCTCCTTCCACAAAAGGAGCGTCTACAGAAATGTGGCGTCCTGAAACCTTCAACGTGTCCGAGATTTTGTCTACAGGTATTTCCAGTTCATCGGCCAGTTCTTCCGGAGAAGGACGACGTTCGTTTTCCTGTTCGAATTTAGAGAAGGCTTTGCTGATCTTGTTCAACGAGCCTACCTGATTCAACGGCAAACGGACAATACGTGACTGTTCTGCCAATGCCTGGAGAATAGACTGACGAATCCACCATACGGCGTAACTGATAAACTTGAAGCCTCGGGTTTCATCGAACTTTTCGGCTGCTTTAATCAATCCCAGGTTGCCTTCATTAATCAAGTCAGGAAGACTTAACCCCTGATTTTGATACTGCTTGGCTACAGACACGACGAAACGCAAGTTGGCACGTGTCAGTTTTTCCAATGCTACCCGGTCGCCTTTACGGATACGCTGAGCGAGCTCTACCTCTTCCTCTACAGTAATCAGGTCTTCACGGCCTATTTCCTGTAAATACTTATCCAGAGATGCGCTCTCTCGGTTAGTGATACTTTTGGTAATCTTTAATTGTCTCATTCTCTATAAAACAAATTTGGGATGCAAATTTACAACATTAAATGGAATACATCCATTTTTGTTTGAAAAATATTAGCTAATAAATCAAAAAAGACTATCTTTGTCCTTCTTTTCCTAAATATTTTGCGAAAATAAGGTTATCAGTCCTGTTTGACTATAAAATCAGGATGCACGGAAGTAACCCTTACCGTGCATCCTCTAAACTTCACCTATTGAAACTTTCTACCTTAAAAATCTTCTTATTCCTGTGTCAAATCCACTGCATAGTTCGCACGTTTACCTGATGGGAACATACCACTCAGGAACAATACCTGATCCGGTGACTGGGTAGCAGCTTTCAGCACATCTTCCAAATCATTTACTGATTTGACAGGTTGTCCGTTTGCCTTCAGGATGATGAAGCCTTTACGGATACCGGCAGCCTTCATCTTACCGTCTGTCACACCTGTGACTTCCACACCATATCCCAAATTCAATTGTCTCTTCAATTCCTGAGGAACTTCACGGAATGCTGCGCCCAAGATATCCATGCCCGCACTCTTCACCACTTTCGTTGTTCCCTGTGCATTCTTCAAGGTCATCTCGATATCCTTTTCTTTCTTGTCACGCAACACCTTGACGGTTACTTTGTCACCCGGACGGTGTTTAGCCAACCCCTCCTGCAACTCTGCAAAGTTCTTCACACGTTTTCCGTCAATACCGATAATGACATCATCTACTTCCAAGTTGCCGGCCGCAGAACCTCCCTCAATTATCTCAGCAATCAACACACCGTCGGTGGCGCCCAGTTCCTTCACCTTCTTCTTGATTTCTTCCGGCATCATCTGCTGGTCATCATTAATCGGAGTACCCTTGATGCCCAATACCGCACGCTGAACGGTTCCATATTCTTTCAAGTCGGCTATAACTTTCGTCATAATACTGGTTGGAATAGCAAACCCATAACCCGAATAAGCTCCTGTAGGTGAATAAAGTACGGAATTGATACCTACCAGTTCACCCCTTGCATTCACCAATGCACCACCACTGTTGCCTTGGTTGATCGCAGCATCTGTCTGGATGAAAGATTCCACACCATTATTATATACCCCTAAAGAACGGGCTTTGGCACTCACAATACCGGCTGTTACCGTAGAAGTCATATTAAAGGGATTACCCACAGCCAATACCCACTCACCTACTTTCAAAGCCTCCGAATTGCCCACGGGAATCGTAGGAAGCTCATCCGCTTCAATTTTAACCAACGCTAAATCCGTGCTGGGGTCTGTGCCGATTACACGTCCCTTGTATTCACGTCCGTCATTCAGTTTGACACTGATCACATCAGCATTATCGATTACATGGTTATTCGTTACAATATATCCATCTTTCGAGATGATCACTCCGGAACCGAATCCCACTCTTTCAGGAGTCTGCACCTGACGCTGCTGACCGCCGCCTCTGCCATTTCCAAAAATATCACCAAAGAAATCATAGAACGGATCACGAACGGTAACCGTCTGAGTCTTTGATTCTTGAGTTGACTTTATATGAACTACTGCATGCACTGAATTTTCCGCTGCCTGAGTCAAATCCACCGGTTGCATTTGAGTGGCGTCCAACGCGGCGAGTCTTGTATTCGGATTTTGTTGGAACACATCATTAAAAGCCACGCTTTTGTTTGGCTCGGGTTTCAACATAGAATAAGCCGTTACTCCTGCTACACCTGCGCTGACTGCTACAATTGCTGCTGCGCCTAGTACCATTTTAGTTGCTTGTTTCATAACTTAATATCTATTAATTTGTTAATTTCAAGTTTGGTTTAACATTTATGACGCTAATGTAATGACAAATATTGTACGGTTGTACCGTTTGTCAGAGTTTTTTTTCCTCTTTTAACACAGACAGATAAGCACTTAACAGGGGTTAACCGCAGAATCTGCCAAATTTGCATTCATTATCAATAGCTGACAGACAGCAAGATGACACAGGATGCAACTTGCCTCATAGATAGTTATGTCTTGCAGGAAATACTTGCCTCTCGCCGGAATGCATCCATATACCCCCCCTATAAAAGAGCATGTCCGTGACCGGTCTTTCCAACTTTACTTTTTCAACTGGTTCAATACCCTTCCCGCACTATCCGAAAGAACGACAACAGCTCCTGCCAGAATAGCAATATCCTTAATGACCAGACGACCGGCGCCCGTCAGCAGAGGGAATCCCTGTTCGCCACTTCCCAAATCGGGGACCCACACCTCGGGCGTTGTTACAAGGAAAGACAAAGTGCCCAATGTCATGACAATAGCCAGTCCGGCCCCCACCAAACCGGTTTTCGGAGAGAAGATGCCTAAAAACGTCAAGATACCGATCCCCATAATCAAAATACCCAATCCATGAGAGAACCCATAAGTATTGTTCTCTTCATGCCACAGGTGCTTCGTTTCATCAGTTCGCCTTCTTTCAGCTTATATTCTTTATATTCAGGAGCATCCTTAGTATAAAAGAAACTCATAAAGGGACTGTTCGCCACAAAAGGCACAATTCCTTCGGCTTCATAGTTCCAGAATTTCAGACCACCAATCCATACAAAAATTACAAGGATTGCCACACGGATAAGATTGATACCCAGTTTTTGGGCAGATGCTGCTATTGTTAAAAACGCAACAAACAGAGATTTTAATTTTGCCATCATTGCTTTCATTATTAAAAGATTTAACTTCCTGGTGCAAAGGTCGGTGGTTTTCCCCCTCCGGTAAATGGCAATTTCCCCATATAGGTTGGCAATTATTCCCGCTTCTCTCTTTTCCGGTATTCCGAAAGGCTCTCCTTGTTCATTTTCTTAAAGAAACGGCTGAACGTAGCCAAATCCTCAAATCCCAGAATCTCACTGATTTCTTTCGCACTCTTACCCGTATAAAGCAACAAGCGCTTGGCTTCCGCATCCACGCGTTCATGAATGACACGCAAAGGAGAAGAAAGTCCGTAAAGGGAAAAGAGATTAGAAATAGTCTTGGGAGAACGGCACAACATATCAGCATAATCCTGTACTTGCTTCTTCTCCTTAAAATGACTGTCAACCAGTACATAAAACTGACGAATCACATCAAACATGTTCTCACGTCCCGGGTCCACATCAAACTTTTCACGGGCTATGCGGGTACAAGTGATAATGAAACGTTTCAGAATAATACGCAACATTTCTTCCTGCAAGTTGTCTTGTATTCCACACTCCCCCCTGAAAATATCGACAATACTGTCAAGACGGGCCGACTGGGAAGGCGAAAGCTTCAAACGCATGACACGGGAAGAACCGTTAAACAGGAATCCGTTACAAGACACCTCGCTGTCATGCCTGTAAATACAATAAAAGTTACTATTGAATAAAAAAGTGAGGTATTCACCGCCCACTCCCCTTATCTGCACATGATGCAAAGGAGTAAGCGAAATCATTTCCTCTTTTTCCAGATGCATCACCACATGATCCACTTCCACATCCAACGTTCCATGCCGCACCCATATAAATTTATAAAGACTCCTGTCACGCTGCAAAAAGGAGTTTTCATGGAAACAGGAAGTCATTGCTATATTTCCATTCAATTTAGTACGTAAGTGATATTCCATAACTACTTCTGATTAAGTGATGTTCCCCTACTTTTTCAAAAATAAGATGACGGGATAAATATAAGACTATTCCTTTATATAAAAAAGAAATAGAACAAAAGAATGACTTCCCCTCCCACTCCCTTTATCAGCATTCGCGCCCCACTGCCATATCGGCCGGCAGGAATTCCCATCCAATCATCTCCCATTTGCCTATACGAAAACTTTCCATCCCGTCCTGTCTCTTTTAATATTTGTTAAACATTTCCATTTCTTCGTCCACTCATTAATTTAATAGTACATTTGTTGCATCACAAGCATCGTAGCTATATAATAAAAGAAGAGTAGGACATCAATAATGAACAGAAATCTTAAAAGAACGTGTGTAGCCCATATACAACGGTTACTGATATGTACCTGTATATTCACCCTCTTTGCAACCATCGGCAAAGCCTCCCATGTACAGGAAAACACCGAGACGGGGAACTATATTCTGATTCTGAACAGCTACAACGAATCCTCTCCCTGGAGCAACAGCATCACCACCCCCATTGTTCATAAAATAGCTGGAATAGAGAACATGGACGCTTACATAGAGCATCTGAATCTTTTTATGGTAGGCGACTCCACTAAAATCGAGAGATTCCCAGAAATTCTTTCCTCGAAATATGGTTCCACCCCTCCCCGCCTGCTGGTATTCATCGGGAGCATGAGCCTGATTTTCAGAGAAGAGATTCAATCTTTATGGGGTAAAGTACCTGCCATTGTATGCGGAGCCGACCCCTATGTGTACCATGAGAAATTCTACAGGCAGAGAGATACAGTCACCCCCGAAGAAAAGACACACATGAGCGAATTGGCAGAAGAGTTCAATTTCACCTACATGCACACCCCCATCTATCTGGAAGAAAACGTGCAACTGATGTGCAGGATGATTCCCGGTATGAAGAAACTGATTTTCCTGGGAGACGGCATCTACCCCAATCCGGAATATGACAAGCAACTGCGAGAGCTGATTAAAGACAAATACCCGCAAATGGATTACGAATACATCTCCTCGCGTACCAACAGTCTGCATCAGCTATATAATGCCGTACGTAAAACAGACAAGACCACAGGCATTCTGGTATCCACCTGGTTCACCGAATCGTTCACTTCAAGCAATTTTCTGATTAATGCCTACAGAAGTATCGCCAGCATCTCCGCCCCTTTGTTCACCATCCGCTATGCAGGTATGGATGACGGCGGCATGGTAGGAGGATACATGTATAATGACCAAATCTTTACCAGGCAATTACTGAAAACGATAGACGAGATACTACATGGGAAGAAAGCCAGCGACATACCTTTTTATGAACCCAACGAAGCACACCCCGCATTCAACTACACAAGACTGGTAAATAAAGGACTCGATCCCGACCTATGCCCTGGTGACACCGTCTTCTATGACAAACCGGCCAACTTTCTGAACAAATATAAATGGATCATCCTAAGTGTACTCATTGCTTTTATACTGATGGCCGTGACACAGCAAAAACGCATTCAAATGCTGAAAGCGCTGAGACGCGCCCAGCAAAATGAAATAGACACGAACACACAATATACCAATCTGATAGACAATATGCCTATCCTTTACATGAAGGAACAGGTAATATGGGATAAAGAAGGAAATATTATAGACAGCATCTATCGGGATGTCAACCGTTATTTCGAACGATGTTTCTTGCCCAAATCCGATATAATAGGGAAAAGAGCCTCTGAAATTTTCCCGGAGTCCTTGCCGGAATTCACCCATTTCATGAGTATCACCTTAAAAGAAAAGAAATCGATCACCTTCCCATATTATTTTAAGACCGTCAACACCTTCTATGATGTTGTCCTGAATTGCTCTACCGAACCGGACACAGTGGATGTGTTCTGCATGGACAGCACCGAACTGCACAATGCGCAGCAAATGCTGAGCGCCACGAACCATAAACTTTCCATGGCACTGGAAGTAGCCAACATCGTACCTTGGAAATGGAATTTGAAAGACCATACCATTTTATGCGATCTCAACCGCCCCATTGCCATGGCGGCCATGCCGGGAAGCATCAGCGAAGATCAGTTGAGCGTTTCGGATGAGCAATACTTCGCTAAAATCATTAAAGAAGACCGCCCGCGCGTGATACAGGCTTACCGTGACCTGGCAGACGGGAAAATAGAGAAAGTAAAAGAGGAATACCGCGTGCTGGCCAATGACGGAACACAATGGAAAATAGACTGGATAGAGGCGCAGGCAGCTGTGGAAAGCAAAGACGAAAACGGAATGCCGCTCACTTTGGTAGGATCTTCCCTAGTCATAACTGAACGGAAGAAAATGGAAGACGAACTGCTTTCAGCCAAGGACCGCGCGGAAGAATCCAACCGGCTGAAGTCCGCTTTTCTTGCCAATATGAGCCACGAAATACGCACTCCGCTAAATGCTATCATCGGTTTCTCAAACATCCTTGCTGCTGCAGAAGAGGAACAGGAAAAGCAGGAATATATCAATATCATTGAAAGTAACAATACGTTGCTGCTGCAATTAATCAGCGACATACTGGACTTATCGAAAATAGAGGCCGGCACACTGGAATTCTGTTATTCCAACGTGGAACTGAATGATATTATCTCCGAGATAGAAAGTGTTACCCGTTATCGGACAGAGAGCAACGGCATTCAACTGATTGTACAGAAAGGACTTCCCTCCTGCCTCATAAGAACGGAAAAGAACCGTCTGATGCAGGTACTGAACAATTTACTGAACAACGCCAGCAAATTTACCTCACAAGGAAGCATCACCTTCGGCTACAAACTATGCGACAAAGAACTTTATTTCTATGTTAAAGATACCGGTTGCGGCATTCCAGCCGACAAAGTGAACTCCATATTCGGACGTTTCGTCAAACTGAACTCTTTTGTACAGGGTACAGGACTGGGGCTATCCATTTGCCAGACAATTGTAGAGCACATGGGAGGACGCATCGGTGTTGAGTCCGAGGAAGGAAAAGGATCCACTTTCTGGTTCACCATTCCATACCAGCCTGCCGCTGCAGAGAACAAGAAAGAGGAAGAGCATCAACTCATTTCCGTGCAAAAAGACAAGCTGACCATTCTGATCGCCGAAGACAATGAGAGCAATTACCGGCTGTTCCAATCTATCTTGAAACGAGAATATAACCTGGTACATGCCTGGGATGGAAAAGAGGCGGTCAATTTGTATAAGCTCCATACCCCTCAGATAATTCTGATGGATATCAATATGCCGGTGATGGATGGCTATGAGGCCACCCGGGAAATACGAAAACTATCCTTGGATGTACCTATCATTGCTGTTACCGCTTTCGCCTATGCCAGTGATGAACAACGGGCCATGGAAAACGGCTTCGACGGCTATATGGCCAAGCCCATCAGCGCCCCGCAACTGAGACAACAGATTGCTGCCATATTACAGAAACGCATTATCTTATTATAACCTCCGCTTTTTCCATTATACCCGGCTGAAATCCGATGTAGAAACCGGTTTGAATCCGCAACTATAAACAAGAAAACGACCGAAAGCGCCACAAGGATGGAGAATTAAAGATGATTATAACATAAATGCAGAGTTAATTCATCGCTTCAGCTCCATTAAGTCTTTTTTTCAGTACCATTAAAGCATTTCTTACGGTTACCTTTTACAGACTACGACAGTAGTCCGTATGTTTCACTACGGCAGTGGACCGTACAGTCCACTGTAGCAGACTGTACGGTCCACTGCCGAAGACTATAGTAACAGTCCGTACAAAAAGACTTAACAGTCCGCATGACAAGGCCTGATATACCCGACAAAAAGTATTAATCCCCCATATCTAAAAAAAGTTCCCCCTTGCTCACCTTCACAGGCTATGCAAGAGGGAGATTCTACACTAACTCTTAACCTAATAAATAAACGACAAAATCATTCTTTATATCTCAAGGCTCCGGCAGGCAGTTTCTCACCTTTCTCACCAAAGCTCTTCAATGCGTTTTCCGGCTCAATGGTTACTTTACTTTCATCCAGCATGTTCCGGTCAAGGCCGAACACGTCTATAAAGAAATCATAAACCGCATTGCGCTTGTTCGGACCGAAATCATGGCGTTCTTGCGGCAAATGTACATTGCTCACCTTGTCCGTCGCACCGTAAAAACCGTAGATGCGTTGCAAGTAAGGATATTCCAAACGGGGAACCGTGGCTGTCCAGTCTCCTCCGTCGGAAACCACCAGCATGGGACGCGGGGCAAACAGGGCGGCCAGCTCCGCATTGCAAGTTCCTCCACCTGCCAACTGGATGGGCTTGCCACTTTCACACGGGCAACCGCCATCAAAATGAGAGGCCAGACTGACCACAGGGGCGGCAGCTGTAAAACGGTCGTCCAGGACGGTAAGCAACACCGTCTGCGTTCCTCCGCCGGAACCACCGTTCACGCCGATGCATGCAGGATCTATATCTTTACGGTTTGCCAGCATATAGTCCAGTATCCATATTCCGTTCATAGCCTGAATGGTGTGCGCATCGGCAGTATGGTGCGCCTTTCCTCCTACCTGCAAGGCGGATTCACCCCAACCATACAGGTCATAATCCACACAGACAGCCCCCATACGTGCCAGAGTCGCCATGCGCTGCTGCTGGTCTTTGCGGTAGCGTCCCTGTCCAAAATGACCATTGGGGCAGATAATCAGTGCATGTTTGCCTTTGGTGCGGGGGGCATAGACTGAACCGCAGACATAAAGCCCCGGCAAGGTTTCCAATGCAAAGTTCTGCACGGTATAGCCATCAAATTTGCGTATTTTGGAAAGAACAGGCTTTGCATCCTTCACTGTTTTCCCCAGCATATCATCCAGTCCCAGACGTTGGCGCACCTCTTTGCGGAGAATCTCCCTGCGCTGTTCCCATTGACTTTTATCACTATATAAACCACTAAGGTATGCCAGCATTTTTTCTCCGTCGGCATCCGTGCGGCGGGCGTATTCGTAAGGTTTCAACTTATATACCTTGTCACTTTGCTTTACGAATTTATAATCGAAGGGGGAAAGCACATTGGTCAGCGTTTCCTCCAATGAATAAGGCCGGATACGGAAATCGGCATACGGAAGCACACGCCCCACCGTATCCACGTCATATTTCAAGCGGACCTGGAAACGGGCGGCAACGTCATTCAACACATCGGATAACGGACGTGCGAACCGGGTTTCATAAGTTTGTGCAGATGCAGCGGAAAAAGAGAGTGCCGCCATGCACCATAATAGTTGTTTCTTCATCGGGAAGTCTATTTTATTTCTTTACCATCCACATACACATCATCCAGCACCAAGTCCTTGCAGTCTTCAAAAACACAGCGTTGCTTGGCATTCTGAATATACACATCACGCATCACAATACCGGTAATAGGCGCTTCGGGAAGGCCTACCACCATAATGGGGGTATTCACATCACGGACCGTCACACCCGACACATAGATATTACGAAATTCCGGAGTACGGTCACTCTTCGGTTCGGCAGGCATCTTGCTATATTTCAGATTGAGGACGATAGCCTCTTTCTTGATGTTACTCATCACAATATTGCTTACACGGATATCTTCTACAATGCCTCCGCGACCACGGGTGGATTTCAGACGAATCCCCCGGTCGGTTCCGTCAAAGACACAATTGCTGATGGTCACTTTCTTCACTCCCCCACTCATCTCGCTGCCGATAACTACACCACCGTGTCCGCTCAACATGGTGCAATTGGTAATCGTGATATTCTCGCAAGGAACGCCCAGTTTACGTGCTTGCAGGTCACGTCCGGATTTGATGGTGATGCAGTCGTCGCCTACCGAAATGTGGCAGTCGCTGATGTGTACGTTCTTACAAGACTCAGGGTTGATGCCGTCCGTATTGGGGGAAGGCACATTGTGGATGGTAATGCCCTTAATGGTCACATTATCGCAAAACTCAGGATTTACGGTCCAAAAGGGAGAGTTGATAATCTTCACGCCCTCTACCCGTACATTCTTGCAACGGATGGGATGTATGAAAGGGGGACGGAAGAAACGACGGTCCAATGTGCCGTGCCAGTCTTCGTTGGTTTCGGCGTAAAGGGCTTTCAGGTCGTTTTCCTTCTCGAACATGGGCTGGTACTTGTTGATGTTTCTCTTGCCGTTGTCCCGGAGATCTACAAGGACGCGGAAAAATTCCGTCCACCATGCTTTGCCCTGTCCGTCCAGTGTCCCTTCACCCTTGATGGTGATGTTCTCTGCATCCACGGCATAAATCAGCGGTTGGAAACTTTTCATCATGATTCCCTCATGACGCACTTCCACATAAGGGAGGAAATCGTCAAAGTTCTCCGAGAATTTCAAGGTGGCTCCTGCTTCCAGTTCCAGAGTGATGTTACTTTTCATGTGGATGGAACCGGTGAGATAAGTTCCTGCGGGGAAAAAGAGGGTTCCTCCACCATGGGCGTTCAGGCGGTCGATGGTGGAATTAATCAATGCTGTGTTCAGCTTCCTGCCTTGCACATCGGCACCTGCCTGCTGCATATCCACACGCTCCGCATGCAGAAAAGACAGACAGCAAACACATAGTAACAGACTTAAAAAGGTACGTTTATTCATATTGTTCATTAGTTGATTTTAGTTTTACCAAATACCCTTAGGGGGCTTTTTCTATGAAAACCGCGTTTATTTCTTAAAAGAATAAGTTCCGCTTTCCACTATCTTCGGCTCTTTTTCATCGGGAAGGAATACGCGTGCCGTACACCCTACAGGTATCGTTACTTTCAATGTAAAGACTCCATTCTCGCGGGTCCAGTCTACCGCAACTTTTCCGTACAAGGTTTGGGTAGAGGCACGGACGTATGTCAAATCGCCTACCGGACGGGGACGTATTTCTATTTCCTTCATTCCCGGTTTTCCCTCAACGGTGCGGATACCCGCCAGCGAGTTGAAGAACCATTCATCAATCTGCCCCATCATAAAGTGATTCCACGAAGAACCTTGCCGCGGGTCCCATTGCTCGGTCAGCGTGGTAGCTCCGAATTTCAGCTGGAAACCATAGCCGGGTGCTTCTTCATGGTTGTGCATGGTGTACATCAGCTCATTCAACCCGTTACGCGCCAAAGTCTGGAACAGATAACGGTTACCCACATCACCGGTGGTCAGCCGGTTGCCGTGGCGTTTTATATCCGCTACCAGATTATCAAGCACCGCCTGTCTGTCATCGGCGGGAACCATTCCCAGGAACAAAGGCAAGGCATTGCTGCACTGGCTTCCCGTACCATACTGACGAGTGTCCTTGTGATAAAACTCCCGATGGAATGCTTTATTAATTTCTTCACCCAAATGAGTGTAATATGCTACATCATACCTATTATCCAGCATACGTGCCGCCTCCACCAGATAGCGAACAACCATATAATAATGGGCGGTAGCTACCAAAGGAACAGGCGTATTACGAGAAAATCCGGCCCGGAAATCTCCATAATCATACCAATCACCCAGTCCGAAAGAAACGATTCCATCATTGGCACGGGTAGTCATATAATCAATGTAACGGCGCATTCCGTTATAGTATTTTCTAATCAATGAATCATCCCCATACGTCTCATAATACATGAAAGGTAATACCACAAAGGTACATCCCCATTCGGGAGATTCGGCAAAAGCATCCATACCGGGGCCCTCGAACACCACATATTCCGGAGCAGTGGTAGGAACCGCGCCGTTGGCATGCTGTGCATCGGCTATGTTCTGAAGAGTCTGAGGAACAAAGCCCGTCAAATCATAATTGTACAGCAAACCGGGACCGCATAAATGATCCTGTTCCAGCCAGCCCAGTTTCTCCCGGTGCGGACAATCCGTAAACACAGACTGCATGTTGCTTCGCACCGCTTTCTCTATCAGCCGGTGGGCATCATTGAAGATGCGGTTGGAGCATTCGAAGGTGGATATTTTAGGAGCCGAGTTATAAACAAAGCACGACTGTATCTTCTGGATCACCGGAAGACGGAAGGGATTCTTCTGCCCTTTCAGCACAGCACCTTCCACCTGAATATACCGGAAGCCATAGTAGGAGAAACGAGGATGCCAAGTTTCCACTCCCTCCCCTTTCAAAGTATATTCATAATAATGTTGTCTGCCGGTCTGACGCTGATTGCAAGCTCCCTCGTCCGTCAGGGATTCGGATACAAGCAAGGTTATTTTCTGCCCTTTCTTTCCACGGACGGTAATTTCGGGGAACCCGGCCAGGTTCTGTCCCATATCCAGCACAAAGGCAGACGGGTCCACCGTCCGTTTGGTTGACTTGCAGGCGGCTGTTATCTGTTCAGCGGTGAGCTTGGTCACTTTCCGGATATCATAACGCTCCATGATCTTTACCGGTTGCGCTATCTGCGGACGAAGCACCCCTTTGGGGGCTTCCTGAATCACGACAGGATGCCAATCCTGCTCTTTAAAACCGAACATGTTCCAGCCTTTCTGCTCACGGCGGGCGTCATAATCTTCTCCGCCATAGATGCAATTGAACAGTACGGGACTGAAATCGTACTTCCAGTCCTTTCCGGAAACAATCGTTTCACTGGTTCCGTCTTCATAATTCACCACCATCCGAAAACGAAGCGTGGGAGCGCCGAAACTGATTTGCAGTTTACGATAGCGGCCGCCTTGCACATTGTAAAATCCATTTCCCAGCAGGACTCCGATGGCGTTACCGCCTTTCTTCACTTGCGAGGTGACATCATAAGTATTATAATAGACACTTTTGTCATAGTCGCTCCAAAGAGGGGCAAATTCGCTGTCTCCCACTTTTTCTCCATTCAGCGAAAATTCATAAAAGCCCAAGCCACATACATACGCCGTGGCGTCTTTCACTTTCTTTGCCACATGGAACTCACGGCGCAGATAAATACTTTTCTTTGCCAAAGTATCCACAGCATCCCAGGCGGCCTTTGCCTCAGGCTTTTTCAGTTCACTGCCATGATATTTCCGACCTTCGGGTATGCGGGCATCCTTACGGGTAATGGCCCCAATCCATTCACTGCCGGCGAAAGCCGCTTCGGAAGTCAGGATACTGAAATCAGAGGGGGCACTCCATGCCGAAGGCGTATCAGCCTCATCCCAGACACGGACACGCCAAGTATAATGCCTGTCCTTCTCCAAGACCGCATCCGCACAGGAAACCAACTGGCTTTGAGCGGATTTTACTTTGCCGCTGTTCCAGACTACTTTTCCTGCCCATACATCCCGAATCTCTATCTCATAAGCGGTCTGCCGCGTGCCATTTTCCGGCGAACTCATCTGCCATCCCAAACGAGGGGTATCAGAGGTGGTCACTCTTCCGTCGCGCATCTCACACGTCAGGCGGGTAACAGTTATGTCTTTCGCCTGCACGGCGAAAGACATAACTAACAAAGCGGCTATTAAGAATTTTCTGTAATTCATTTTTCTTTCAACAGTCTGTTTATTATCTTAAGACATCCCCTTTATTCAAATTTATAGCACATTCTCACAAAGGACACGGGTCAATGTATCGGCGTGTCCCACTTCCTTTCCATCCACATAGATATGCAGACCTTTTCCACGCTGGTAACGGCTGCCGTCCTTATCCCACAAAATAGTGAGGTTACGGCCATGATACAACACATTATCCAAACAGAAATAATCCCACTTTCCTTCGGGAATCAACGGATTCACCTCCACTGTGTTATCCATGCGCGGACGGAGCCCTATCAAACCGGTAATCATCAAATCATTAAAAGTAGAATGATTGTAATAACGGCTGCGTTCCTGATCTCCTTTCAACCAATAACCGGTCACTTCATCCAGATACTCGCCTATGTAGGGGCGGCCACGGTGATGCTGCGACTCCACATAGCGTTCCATTTGATGGAAATACACGCTATCTGTCAATACAGTCTGAGGATAATTATTCATGAAATTGGCCATTGCGGTCAAAGTCTGTGCAGATGCAAACGGCCAGATAGCCCCATCCCATTCACACTTACCTACGCCATGCGTGCGGAACTCAGGATGACGGCGCTCGGCAGTGGTAAGTCCGTAAGGTGCGGAAAAACCTTTCTCGTCCATCACTTCCTTCCATGCCACAGTGTATTTGGAAGAAGCATCCGGCAAATTGAAATACCAAGGGATATAGCCGATAGCCTCGCGTACCTCGGCGGACGCATCTCCACGCATCGTTTCAAAGAAATGGTGATCTGTGTTCCACAACTTATCCTGTACCAATGTTTTAATGGAATCGGCTTTCAATCCATATTTCATGGCCATGCCCTCATCTCCTGTCATGATGCCGATAAGAGAGAGTGCTTTGGCGTTGCCATACATATAACTGTTGATAGTGGGACGGGCATATTGCTTACGACGGCCTCCGCTGATGGATTCTTCCATGCCATCCTGCACATCTCCCTGCCAGTAAAGTCCATTGGGCAGGCGGTTTGTCTTTTCCCAACGGGCATATTCCGCTTCCAAATCCTTTACCATATCCAACAAGAACTCCTTGTTTCCATCGACCATGTAACGTCCCAGTACCGCATCCGCATTCCACGAGCTGAACTTGGTCATTTTAGCCATCGGACCGCCTTCGTTCCCCCGATACCAAGTATGGATAATCTGATTCAAGTATTCCGGATTACGCAACCAGCGGCTCTCATAAATATGATGGCCGATGGCACAAGCTATCAGATTGTATTTATCGGCATACGAACGGTTTACCAAAAATTCGGTCATACCATAGCCCACCGGAGTTTCCTTGATGTGCTTGCGCAGCGTCCACCAACGATAATAATACATTTCCTCGAAGTTCTTTTGAGAGCACTCGAAAAGAGGAATGTTTTCTTCCATCCATTGAGATGCGCGGGCATTGGGAATAGCCTGGGCTATATTCTCATCCTCCATGCTGTTTAAATAATCCACATAGGGCTTGAAATCCTTATATTTCAAGAAAGCCGCACCGGCATCCTTATCAGCAGAAGCCGTCTTGAAATGAGCTATACGATAGGTGCACAAAGGTTCTTGCTCACCTGCATTCGGCAGAATACCATACCAGTCTGCCGGGGTATCCACCGTAGGATAAGTCCGTTGCGCTCCGGTGCGGAACATCACTCTCTCGATGGCCGGAACGGGTGCAAAGAACATACGTTGCCCCACTTTCTTTCCATCCACATAGACAATTACCATGCGGTTGGCAACAGAGAGTTCCACTTCCACCTTATACGTCTTGCCCGGTTCATACTTCAACAAATTACCAAACCGCGCACCTCCTTTGGCACGGAAAAGTCCATCGGGAGTCAGTTCCAGACGGGAACAGGCAATGCCGTTTTCATCCAGAAATTCTATCTGCAAAAGTCCTTTATCGTTCTGTTCCGCCATCAGTTCGAAAGATACTTTCAGTTCTTTTGTAGCAGGTATCTTACGCTCCACACGGGCATAATCGAATAAGTCCTTGTCTTGCAGCACCAGCCATTTTCCATCCAGTGATACGGGAGCCCACTGCAAGGAATACAAATTCCAGTCGGTCAGTTCGCTCAAATCTTTGTAGCCGGCAAAATCGTCGTCAGCATGCTCGCTGGCGTGTGCGCGGACAGGCACAGGAATATGAGACACCCACATATCCTCTTTATTCATACTGTAAGTCACCCATAAATCACCATCGGGAGGAGTCCCGTTACCTTCCTGAATACCCCGTACATACTGAGGACCGAATGATTTATAATTACCTCCGTAACGCATCGGTGTAATCTCGCCGTGCACCAGATTCAAGGTCGTATATTCCAGCCCGTCCTTACTGAGCGAGATAGCCAGCGGCCAACGGAACTCGGAAGGATTATACACCGTGGCGTATGTACCGTCACTCAAACGCTGCCCCCAAATCTTCGCATTACTGTTTACAAAACCTTTCGCACGTTCCACCGGTTGCGCCCATGTGTTCCCGCCATCCTCGCTGATGGAAGTCAGGGCATGTTTCCACAGGCTTACCAAACGGCCGTCGGGCAAGGTATAGTCACAATACGCTTTGTATTCTTTGTGTAAAGGAATCAACGGGTCATTGCGATCGGCTTCCTCCACCCACTGCATACGGTAGCGGGGATTATCCAGAATCTCCTGACAGGCTTTTACAAACTCCTTGTCTTTACTCCGTTTAAAATAAGGATAAGAGGTATTCTTTTCATTGAACGCATGGTTATAATAAATGAAATAAATGGGGCCGAAGGAACCGTCCTTTTTAATTTCGCGAACCACACGGCCTATTCCGTTCCCGTCATTCGGGTCATCTTTCTTGTCCAGTGCCACACCATAGTTTCCCATGGCTATCAGTCTGCCGCTCTTTGACACATAAAAGCCTACACGCTGATGCATGATGGCATCCAGATCTTTCGCCTTGTCTGTGCGTCCGGGCTTGGTATAGCCATCGGGAACCCGGTAGATAGGGAAAAGGGTCACCGGGTTTGTCCAGTGATAACCGTCTTTCGAGGTCATCAGGAAAGTTTGTGAGGGAGGAATATGCTCGTCCGAAGGATCGGAAAGATAATGCATATAGAATTGTCCGTTCCAATAAGCCAACATGGACTGATGATTGTATGTCCATCCATTGCCGTTATCGGGTGCAGGATGTTCCCGGTTGGCACGCATCACCTGAATATTGTGTACCCCTACCACGGGTGACAATTGCCCGTCATGACAGGTAGGGTTAGACAGCTCCGTGCCTGTATAGTGTACTCTATCTTGCGCCGATACCGAAAGTGCCAGCGAACAGGCTGCTGCAAAGGTAAAAAGTTGTTTCAGTTCCATTTATTTACTCCTATGTTGTTTTTCCATTTATTAAAATGAGGTTTCTCTTCAGCTTGATTGACCTGCAAACAAGCAAAGCTCTACAAAACTACGAATTTCTTCGTTTCCCGATAAAAGCTCCGGGCTTTAAAAAAAGACGAAAGCACAAAGCAAATGTACTCTATAAAATAATGCTATTTATAAAAAGCGTCTTTTTGTTAATGAATTTGCATAAAAGAAGCTTTTTTACTATCTTAGCAGCATGAAGTTAACAGTTTGATAACTTTTCTACGAGAAATATGTTATTTATAGTATTCACTTTCTTAACAACCGTTTGCTTATGAAACAAAAGAATAAGATGTTATCCACCCATGGCATTAAAACACTATTCGAAACCCGATTAACCCAACTCACTTCATTAGCTTCAGAAAGCCAGGATGAAACAGCTTTCAAAAACAAGCTGAACGATTATCTATTATCCGGTCCTATTTACAATCCTGCTGCCGCAAGGCAAATTAAAAGACTGATAGATAACGATGGAAAAACCATTTACGAAGCCTCTACAGAACAGGAGATTAAAATAGAAACCATCTCACTGCTTTGGAAGTTTTTAACGAATCGTATCATCAATGAAGAGATTTCCGTTGATTTATGGATTGACCTGTATCACCAGTTCGACCGGCTTTATCACGAAGAAGAGGAGCTACCTGATGAAAAACAAGTGCAACAGTGGATGAAACGCTGGCCCAGCGGACTGAATGAGGATGTCCGGGCTATCCGCCGACAAAACAAAGAACGTATCATCTCCCTTCTTATCCAGAAAATAGAAAACAGACACGCACCCTCCAGCCGCTACCTTTTTCCTGAAGGAAGCACGGAAGAGGATAAACGCCGGCTGGTCTGCCAATGGTGGAACGAAGCCCGTTTTCATCTGGCAATGGCCGTAAAAAGCCCTACCGAACTGAACCGGATGCTAGGCAACTCCTTGTCCGAAGAAACCTTGCAGCTTTATCACAAAGCACGCAAGAAAGGAATGCCTGTCTTCATCACCCCTTATTATTTGTCATTATTGAATCCTACCGGAAAAGGATATGATGACGAAGCCATACGCAGCTATATCTTGTACTCTTCCCAATTGGTAGAAACTTACGGTAACATCCACGCATGGGAAAAAGAAGATGCAGTAGAGGACGGAAAGCCCAACGCTGCCGGATGGCTGCTGCCGGACGGACACAACATTCACCGCCGTTATCCCGATGTGGCCATTCTTATCCCCGACTCGATGGGACGTGCCTGCGGCGGCCTATGTGCATCCTGCCAGCGCATGTACGACTTTCAAAGTGAACGTCTGAACTTCAACTTCGAGGAATTGAAGCCGAAAGAGAGCTGGGACAAGAGGTTGAGAAAACTGATGGAATATTTCGAGAACGACACTCAGCTCAGGGATATCCTGATTACAGGAGGCGATGCATTGATGAGCCAGAACAAGACCCTGCGCAATATACTGAAAGCCGTCTACAAAATGGCTGTCCGCAAACGGAACGCAAACCTGCACCGCGCCGAAGGAGAGAAATATGCGGAACTGCAACGAGTACGCTTGGGCAGCCGGCTCCCGGTATATCTGCCCATGCGAATCAATGACGAGCTATTGGAAATCTTACGCGAGTTCAAAGAAAAGGCATCTGCCGTAGGAGTCAGCCAATTTCTGATTCAAACGCATTTCCAGACTCCGCTGGAAGTAACACCCGAAGCGCGTGAAGCTATCCGCAAGATACTGGCAGCCGGGTGGACTATCACCAACCAGTTAGTATATAATGTGGCTGCTTCCCGTCGCGGACACACCGCCAAACTGCGCAAAGTATTGAATGGGCTGGGTGTACTATGCTATTACACCTTCTCGGTAAAAGGATTTGAGGAGAATTATGCCGTATTCACACCGAACAGCCGCTCCTTGCAGGAGAAAGAAGAGGAAAAGGTATGGGAAAAACTCTCCGCAGAGCAAGAAAAGGAGTTTTTGAACCTGTTGAGAAACAGTAAAGACCGTGCGGCAGCCGTACAGCGTTTCTGCACCTTCCATCAGATTCCTTTCGTAGCAACAGACCGCAACGTACTGAACCTGCCGGGTATAGGCAAGAGCATGACTTTCGTAACTATCGGTATGACAAAAGAGGGAAAACGGATACTGGAATTTGACCATGACCCAACCCGCCAGCATAGTCCGATTATTCATCAGATGAAAAAAATATACATCAAGGAAAACAAGTCTATCTGGCAATATATGCTGCAATTGCAGGAAATGGGCGAGAAGAAAGAAGAATATGCCAGTCTGTGGAAATATATGGAAGGAGAAACAGAACACCGCTTCCCCTTATATAATTATCCCGATCCGGGATTCCGGATTACAGAAAAGTATAGTCACTTGTCAGTAGTTGATAATAAATCAATCTGCTAATTTGTCAATGTGACAATGTGCTAATGTGCCATGTGGAACAAAGCGTAACCCATTGACATATTAGCACATTGACCAATCAGCAGATTATTCAATTCGTAATCTTGATCCCCACAAAATACGTTCTAGGCTGTGTAGGCCCATAGAAATAACCCGAGTCACGATAACCACCTTTGTCCAAATCCTTTTGGAAAGCATTAAAGATATTCTGCACTCCACCGTTCAATTGCAACTTGATATGGTCATTCAATACAAACGTATAATTCAGTTTCACATTCAAATCAAAGAAATCAGGAGTATGCACCATTTCATCTTTAGCGATATATTGTCCTATATATTCCTCGGGCAACTCTGTCGGTGCGAAATGCGGCACATGCATCCGGCCTGTGTACACACCGGACAAGGAGCAGTCGAAATTCTTGAACGGAGCAGATGTCAATGTGAAATAACCGTAATAGTCAGGAGTACGGGGCATCCGCTTCACCGGCGCTACCTCAGGATTCTCACTCCATGCCTCCAGCTCAGTATATTCGCTGCGCTGCACCGTGAAGCCCACCTGTAAAGCCGCATCACGTCCATGTGCAATCTTTCCGTCCAGATTCACGCCATACACACGTGCCCCGTTACCGTTACGACGCTCCTTCACCTTGTTACCATTCTGGTCATGGCCCATATCCTCCAGTACAAACACGTCATCCAATCCGGTATAGAATCCTTCCAATAACAAATTGGTCTGGAAATGACCGATATTCGCCGTCCAGTCAATGGAGCCGCTGATGCTGTTAGAATGCTCAGGCTTCAGCCCTTCCGCCAACTTGATAAGCACGCCCTCACCTCCTACTGCCGTAACGTGCAAGTCTTCATCATAAGCCTGCGGCGCACGGAAACCGGTGGACCAAGTGATGCGCGCCTGTAGTTTGTCACTGGGCTTATAGAGCAGGTTCAGACGGGGGCTGAAGATGGGATTGTCAATCAGGTTATGGTCATCCAGACGGAAGCCGGCCAGGAATACAAACTGATTCATTTTCCATTCGTTCTGCACAAAAGCGCTGGCAATGCGCACATCCTGTTTCATATCACGGTGATAACCGGTCATAACATCGTGCAGGGAGTTGTTCTGATACTCCAGCCCGGCGGTAAAAGTAGCAGGAGAGAATAAAACTTTCTCAAAATTACCCACATACATGCCGCCTGCCACCCAAGTCAGATCTTTTGTCTTTCCGTATGCATTCGCATCCTGTTGCGCACCATAATAACTGTTACGGTCGGTATGCTGGATGGAAGAATAGAAAGAAAGCTTATGCTTGTATTCTTTCCAAAACAGATCATAACTCAATCCGCCACTATTGATAACGTGCTTGGTCTGTTCGGTGATATCCGTTTCGTGCGGCTGCAAATCAAATTTATTCCCTCCGCGGCGGAACTCATTCGTGGTATGATATTCCAGACTGATACGGCTGAACTGCGTAGGACGGTAATAGGTGCGCAGCCCGAATGTATTCATATTCAGCTTTCCCAACTCCGAGAAACCGTCCCCGTCCGCATCATACGGATTACGGTTCCGATAAGACTGATACAAAGCGATGCCATACGTATTGTCTTTTGACACCAAAGAGGCATTGGCTCCCATATACTGTTCCCACACCTTGCCGTTCATATTGGACATTGTTGAAGAAACCTGAAATGAATTGTTGATGGGGTCTTTCGTGATGATATTGATGGTTCCGCCCACTGCATTAGCACCAAACAAGGCCGACCCTCCTCCGCGGACAACCTCTACACGCTCTATCATATTCACCGGAATCTGCTCCAAGCCATACACACCGGACAGAGCACTGACTACCGGACGGCTATTGATAAGAATCTGAGAATAAGGTCCTTCCAGCCCATTGATACGCACTTGAGGGAAGCCGCAGTTCTGGCAGTTGTTCTCCACACGCAACCCCGACTGGTAATTCAAGGATTTAGCCAAATCGGTAGAATTCACCGATTCGAAAAGCCTGGCATTCATCACATTGACTACCACCGGAGCCACCTTGCGACTTGTTTCATTGCGATTGGCCGATACGACTACCTCGTCCGTCATAATACTTTCGTCACTCATCAAAAAATGAACATCTACCGTGAAGTCGTTACTGACGGTCACTTTCTTTTCCTGTGTCTCATAGCCCAGTAGCTGAACTCTCAATGTGTACTTTCCTGCCGGAACCTTCTTGAAACGGAACTCCCCGTCCTCGTTACTCACCGTACCTTGCCCGGTTTCCACAATCAATATGGTAGCATACGGAAGGCTGTTCTCCGTGCCTTTTTCCACTACATGACCTGAAATCACATTTCCTTCCTTCACAGGATTTACATCTTCTGCATACGCATGGATACCCGCACCCATCACCATGAGCACGAGTAACAGAATATATTGTTTCATCTATTTTTTCTATTACTAAAATGTTTCGGTTTATTCAATTAAAGAATGTGTGCAGCTCTACGGCAAAAGCACATCCGCATCTGTTGAACGGATTATCCGAATGTATCCCGTCAACAGATATACCTTATGTTTCAGCAATAAAAAGGAGGAGCGCGCAAATGGATACATTGCGCACAAAGCACTTTCGCGCGGAAAGTATTTGTCTTGTATTCCAAAACATACAACACAGGACGGAATACAGTCATCTCTGTCTGCCCCCCGGGCTCCAGAGTCTGGATAGTGCTCAGATGAGCAATTGAGATTACCTGTCCTGTGGTATGCGTATGGTGTTTTTCGGACGAAGGATGAGAGTGCACAATCATCACCCCGTTCACAATATGAACGTGGGTAAACAAAGTGATGCTTACCTGATACGTTAAAAACAGCGCCAGCAGTAATAACGGGGCTACTATGTACCTTCTCTTGCTCAACTATTTATTTCTTTTCCTCGCCAAACAACAATTGATAGTCTTTTTTCGCGGCAGGCACAGTCCATTCCTCCGGAATAAACTTCCACTGGTGCATAGCATGAGGATGCAGCACTTTTTCCTGCTCAATATATTGCATCAGATAATAACGCAAATCCTTATCGGTTGCAAAAATAATACGTTTTGCCAAATCTTCCTTGGAAATTCCAGCTCCAAGAGTCAGTAAATCTCCGCCACCGTTCCCACGGTAAGAATTCAAAGCCACTTTATAAACCTTATCCATACTGAAAGGAGTCCCGTCCGACATGCTCTGAATCGTGATTTTCTCTCCTGCCGGCTTGGTCACGTCCACCGTATAATTAATGCCTGCGGCAGAGTCAAAGTTAAAGCTGAAATTCTTGAAATTAGCACGCTTCCCCTTCTCTACCGGCTCCTTGAAAAGCATCAGGTGGTCCTCGGAACTCTTCATCTGATTAGTCCAGATGGCGTATGCCATTTCTAGAAAATCTTTAATTTCCTTGCCCGAAAGTTCCATCACATACAGCATGTTCTCGTACTTGTACAAATTGAACATATCACTCACATAGATGTCTCCTTCTTTAATCTCTGCCCGGAAGGACAACGGAGCACAGAAAGACACTTCAGCACCCGAAATTTCCAATTGCAACTGATGAATCAGGTCTATGAAAGGAGAAGAACCGAAATAAGCATCCTTCGCTGTGATGGTACGTGAAATTGTACCGATTTTACGGGATACAAAGTCATTTACAGCCTTGTATTGAGGGGCAAACTTATCCATAAACTCCCGGCTGACAGGATACTTGTTCATATCCGCCAATCTACCTTCCACCGACTTCTCCACTACTTTCCCGTCTTTCTTTGTTACGGTCAGGGTCACATCCGAAACTACATTGGCATTGTTTGCCGGGTCAATGACCAGCACACTGTCTCCTGCCACATTCTGCACCTTTACACATTCCCTAGTATGGTCGTGCCCCATCAGCACCACATCAAAGCCCGGAACCCGTTTGGCTACATCCATAGAGGCATCTTCCACCACCTGTCCCAACACGTTGCCCGACTTTCCGGCATGAAACAATCCCACAATGACATCAGGATTCTCTTTTTCCTTTATAATCTTCACCCATTTGCGTGCGCAGGGCTCCATTTCCTCAAAATGCAGACCACTCCATAATTTCTCCGGCAACCATGAAGGAATGGCCGGAGTAATCATACCCAGAACCGCTATCCTCACTCCGTCGCGCTCCAACACCTCGTAGGGTTTCAGATAAGGTTTTCCAGTGGCATTGTCTATTATATTAGCCCCCAGTACCGGAAAATCGCACTGTCTTATCCAACGGTCGTACACCGCATGCCCCGTCTCTACATCATGGTTACCCATATTACCTACCACATATCCCATATAATTCATCATATCCGCCGCAACATGAGTAGACACGGTATCCATGAAATTATAATAGTAAGCTGTAGGCTGACCTTGCAGGATATCCCCATTATCCATCAACAGGCAATTATCCCCATATTTCTCACGCTGTTCTTTCACAAAGGAATGAACACGGGCAAGACTTCCACTCCATTCTTTCCGTTCGATAAAGTTATACGGAAAGAAATTCCCGTGCACATCACTGGTTTCTATAATCTTGATAACCACTTCTTCCTGATTATTGGATGCAGACAACTGCATACCTGCCCACAACAGCAGGGCACTGATACATATTCTATATTTCATTTCTCTATTCTTTATTCTTTTTTAGTCAAAGGATGCGTGAATACAAATCGGGCGCCTTCGGTATAATCCTTGTCCACCCATATCTTACCTCCCAGATTCTCGATTATCAGCCTGCTAATGGCCAATCCCAGCCCCGTACCTTGGGAATATTCATTCAATTTCTCGAAACGTTCAAATACCTTTTCACTCTTATCGGGCGGAATACCGCAACCGGTATCCGACACTGACAATTCCAACTGCTGATGCTGTTTGTCTATGGCAACCGTCAGTTTGATAGAACCGGACGGAGTAAATTTTGCGGCATTGGACAGCAAATTAATCAACACCTGCTTCAGACGCTGGGCATCCGTCTTGACAACCAGCGAAGGCACAGGAGTTTCAAACAGAAACAAAGCACTGGTCTTGCGTCCATACTCCACTGTAGACAAAGCCGTCTGACACAACTCTACCACATCACATTCTTCCCATACGAATTTTATCCTTCCGGATTCCATGCGCGAGATGTCCAGAATATCATTTATGAGGTGCAACAACAAATCGGAATTCTTCTGAATGATATCACAATACTGCTCTTTCTCGGCAGGAGAGGAATCATCACTGACCAACACGCTGGAAAATCCCACAATGGCATTCAAGGGAGTGCGTATTTCGTGACTCATATTGGCCAGAAAAGCCGTCTTCAACCTGTTGGATTCCTCCGCTTTCTCCTTGGCTACCAGCAGTTCCTCGCCGGATACTTCCAGATTATGTTTCAAGTGATTGATACGGATAATATAATATATGGCTATCAAGAAACAGACTATCAGGAACATGAACGCCGAAACAACCCCTATGACCCAATATTTATACTGCTCATAAAACGAAGGAGTCTTGTTCACCAACACCGCTCCCTGAGGAAGATTCAATGAATCCAATTTGAATTCATGCAAACGCTTTATATCAAAAGTATAGTTTCCGGGAATAGTCACCAAGTCCACCCCTTCTCTATCCCCTTTATCCAAAAAATCATAAGTAACCGCGCCTATATTCTTTCCTACCGCATGGTACTCGGGAGTATATCCTCCCAATGCCCAATGTCCCAGCCCCACAGATGCAATAGTAAACACAGGCAGGGTGGGATTCGCATCGCGCAGCATATAAGTCGTATTACCAATAACATAACTCTCCGTACAGTCTACACGCCATGTTCCCAATAACACACACGTATTTTGAGGCAACCTGCGCATCCTTTCACTCACTTCCATAAAGGTTTCCGTACGGCCGTCCAGCCAAATTGTTTCTAAATCGGGGTACTTCTTCATCTCCTTTTTAACCAAGGCTTGCATAGACAACCCGCCATAGGTATTATCCGATATAAATGCTACACGGCGCATATCAGGATAAAAACGACGCATCAGCTTTATGTTTTTATCGACATCATATTCATATACATAACCGGCAACAATATTATAATCACTGAAATCCGTATAAATATTCTTACTTTCAGGTTCCCATACCCGCGTGTCGATACTATCATCGGGCAATACCAGTCCGTTGACACTGACCATGCCACAGATAGACGGAGTCTTTTTAGCTATCTCCGTGTCTTGTGAGATATAAGCCGACCATGCCTCCTGCCCCAACAATATAACCAGTGACGGACGGTTTTTCCCCTTATACTTACCAAGGATGGAGGCCATACGCGATTTCCACAGATAGGCCTCGGACAAATTCTTGCAGTTCATACTCTCTATGATCGGAGTATACTTGCCGCCACGCTGTCTGTATTCATCCATAAAAGCAGACAGGTTGTCAGAAATACTACGCGTTTCGGGATTATAAGAAGTGACAATAAGGATAGGCCCTTCCGAGGTCGTTTCCGCCTTCACAGGACACAGAGCAACCACAGGAAGCAGCAGGACTAATAGCATAAAAAACCTGAATATGATTGCCAATCCCCTCATTTCCTTTAGAATAATTTCTAAAAATTCGCTGCAAAGATAATAAAATAAAAACAGAACACAACCAATTGGCATGTATTTTGTTTCTCTTAAAGCAGATGAAATTTAACATATATATAATATGGCTTACATAGACTATTACAAAGTATTGGGAGTGGACAAAAGCGCCACCCAAGATGATATCAAGAAGGCTTTCCGTAAGCTGGCCCGCAAATACCATCCTGACTTGAATCCGAATGATCCTGGAGCCAAAGATAAGTTTCAGGAGATAAATGAAGCCAACGAAGTACTGAGTGACCCGGAAAAACGTAAGAAATACGACGAATACGGGGAACACTGGAAACATGCCGACGAATTTGAAAAACAAAAGCAACAATATGGAGGTGCCGGTGGATTCGGAGGGTTTGGCGGAGCCGGAAGCGGATTCGGTACGGACGGTAACGGCAGTTACTGGTATTCCGGCAATGGAGGAGAAGAATTCACCGGTGCACATTTCGGTGGCAGCGCAGGTGGTTTCTCTGATTTCTTTGAAGAACTGTTCGGGCATCGTGGCGGTGCAAACGGCGGACGAAGCGCCGGATTCCGTGGACAGGACTATAATGCTGAATTACAACTTTCATTGCGTGAAGCCGCCGAAACACACAAACAAGTGCTTAATGTAAACGGAAAGAACATACGTATCACTGTTCCGGCAGGTATAGCCAACGGACAGACTATCAAATTGCGTGGTCATGGTGCACCGGGGGTAAACGGTGGTCCTGCAGGCGATCTGTACATCACCTTTGTCATTCCAGACGATCCTGTATTCAAACGTTTGGGAAATGATTTATATATCCATGCTCCGCTTAGCCTCTACACCGCCGTACTGGGTGGTGAAGAAACCGTGGACACACTAAACGGCAAGGTAAAACTGAAAGTAAAACCTGAAACCCAGAACGGAACCAAAGTCCGTTTGAAAGGCAAAGGCTTTCCTGTTTACAAGGAAGAAGGCAAATTTGGCGATCTGATAGTAACTTATAATGTCACCATTCCTAGCAACCTGACCGAACATCAGAAAGAGCTGTTCCGCCAATTAAAAGATAGTAGCAATTAAAAAAAGAGAAGGATTATGCAGACCGATTTAATTATTATCAACGATTTTTGCGACCGTTGCCATGTGGACCCGTCGTTCATTATGGAACTGGAAGAAGACGGACTGATCGAAGTCCGGGTGATTGACGAGGAACGCTACCTCCCCACATCCCAACTAGCGGAACTGGAGCGTTACACGCATTTATATTATGACTTGTCCATCAATATTGCAGGAATCGACGCCATTCACCACATGCTGGAACGTATAGAACTTCTGCAACAGGAAGTGCGTTCATTAAGAAATGAACTGGAATTCTACCGCTAAAATCCGTGTCCGGAGAGGGAAAGCGAAAACTGCACCCACTTCTCTTTCCGGCACTGTTCATTTACTTTTATATTTCTGTTTTTACCGTTGTTTCTATACGATAAGCAGGAGTGCCGAACCGATCATCACCGATTCTCTTCTCATTATTATATATACCAAGAAAAAGTAATGGGCTGTTCCGCTCTTTCTTCGTTTTTCCATTTATTTTCTTACTTTTTTCCGCTTTATTATCCTACGTTTAACCTAAAATCACTATCTTTGTAGACTTAAAAGCAGCCGGCCGGTCTGCCGCTGACGCCGTAAGGCGAAAGAGGAAAGTCCGGGCAACGCAGAGCATCCTACTTCCTAACAGAAAGCCATCTGCGAAGGTGGAGTAACGTAGAAGAAAACAACCGCCACAATTCCTACGGGAAACGGGGTAAGGGTGAGAAGGTGGGGTAAGAGCCTACCAGCCGCATGGTGACATGACGGGCTGTACGTCTTAGGAGTTGTAAGGTCATGTAAACCGACATTATGAGGGTTGCTCGCCCCACGTCGGAGGGTAGACCGCTAGAGCCTGTTGGTGACAACAGGCGTAGATAAATGGCAGGCACTTCGCCGCAAGGCGAAGAACAGAACCCGGCTTACAGGCCGGCTGCTTTTTTTTCATATATCCTAATGAAGAGCTTATGAGTACCATGAACAAGGAAAAACTGAAAGGTCTGCAATCGTTTCTCAAAGATGATATATGGCGGGTGACAGAAGACGAGGTTAGCAAATCCCGAGGAATACTCTATAATGCAATAAAAATCGCTACTCTTTCTGTTCGTGAATTCACTCAGGGACGTATTTTGAATAAAGCATCCGCACTGACATACAGCACCCTGCTTTCTATTATTCCCATTCTGGCCATTTTATTCGCCATCGCACGCGGTTTCGGCTTCTCCAACCTGCTGGAAACCCAGTTCCGTAGCGGTCTTGAAGGACAGAGTGCGGCTGCCGAAACCATTCTTGGCCTGATTGACTCCTATCTGGTGCACGCCAAAAGCGGAATTTTTATCGGAGTGGGTCTGGTGATGTTGTTCTGGACCATTCTGAGCCTGACCTATAACATAGAACGTACCTTCAATTATATATGGCAAGTGAAGAAGCCCCGTACACTGTATCGCAAAATGACGGATTATTTCTCCATCCTGCTCTTACTGCCCCTACTTATCGTACTTTCCAGCGGTCTTACCATCTTTATGTCCACCATGGTGAAAAACATGGAGGACTTCGTATTACTGGCACCCCTGATGAAATTTCTGGTACGCCTGATCCCCTTCATCCTGACTTGGGCCATGTTTACGGGACTGTTCGTCTTTATGCCCAATACTAAAGTGAAACTGAAGTATGCCATCATTCCGGGTATCATCGCAGGCACAGCCTTTCAGGCTTTTCAATACTTGTATATCGGCAGTCAGATATGGGTATCAAGGTACAATGCAATCTATGGTAGCTTCGCCGCCATTCCTATGTTCTTGTTATGGGCGCAGATTTCATGGGGAATCTGCCTGTATGGCGCAGAACTTTGCTATGTGGCACAGAATCTTCGCAACTACAGTTTCAGCAAAGAAACGGCAAATATCAGCCGCCGTTATCACGACTTTCTGTGTATCCTCATCATGTCTCTGATATGCAAGCGCTTTGAGACGGAAGAGGCTCCTTATACCGCCGAGACACTCAGCGACGAACATAAAATTCCGATAAGGCTCACCAAGAAAATCCTGTATGAACTACAGGACATGCACATGATTTATGAAACTGCTATGGACGGTGACGATGAAAGCATAGGCTATTTGCCGTCAGTAGATATCAACCGGATGAACGTGGCTATGCTGCTGAACAGACTGGACATAGCCGGAACGGAAGCCTTCAAAATAGACAAAAAGCGATACAGCAGTTCTTGGGAGGCGCTGGCAAATGCCCGTGAAGAATATTATAAAAGCACCAGCAAGATATTGCTGAAAGATTTATAATTCTGATATTCGATTTTACCACAGATTGCACAGATTCTTTTTTGCTCAAAAGCCGATGCGGATAATTCCGGATTTCCACAAAGAAGTTTCTTTCATCTTCAACAATCATCTGTGCAACCTGCGGTAAAAGAATCAGGAGAACTGCATCATGCGGCTTAAATATTTGCCGATGATATCAAACTCTATATTCACAATGCTTCCCACTTTAAAAGTATGGAAATTGGTATGTTCGTAAGTATAAGGAATGATGGCAACCTGAAAAGTATCCTCCGTAGGGTTACAAACGGTCAGACTCACACCATTCACCGTAACCGAGCCTTTGTCCACCGTGATGTAGCCGCGCTTTGCCATTTCCTTGTCAAACGCATATCTGAAAGTAAAATACCAGCTTCCTTCAGCATCCTTTATATCCATACATTCGGCAGTCTGATCCACATGTCCTTGCACAATATGACCGTCCAGCCGCCCGTTCATCATCATGCTGCGTTCCACATTCACTTTATCTCCCACTTTCAGCAAGCCGATGTTGGAACGCTCTATCGTTTCTTTCATAGCGGTAACCGTGTACGTTCCATCCTGTAAACTGACTACAGTCAGGCACACACCGTTATGAGAGATACTCTGGTCTATTTTCAGTTCGTCCACAAACGAACATTTCAAGGTGAGGTGCAGATTTTCCTGCTCCTTTACAATACGCACCACCTCCGCATATTCTTCTACAATCCCTGAGAACATAAGTTTTAGTCTTTAATTAAGTTTCGAGAACAAAGATAGAACAAAAAACACAAATATTCGAAACTTACCGACGGTTAATGACAAATGACCGGCAATTCGTCGCTAACCTGCCTTTTTTACATATTCAGAACAAAAACAGAGTGCCCAATTCTTTTTTATTATATATTTGCACTTTATACTTTGCAAACTTATTAAAAACAAACCATGGACAGCACAAAGATTGTTGGTGAAAAAATAAAATCACTACGTGAAACAAAAGAAATCAGTGTGGCCGAACTGGCCGTACGCTCTGGCCTTGCCGAAGAACAAATAGAACGAATAGAGAATAATGTAGATCTTCCTTCATTGGCTCCCCTCATCAAGATAGCCCGCGCGTTAGGGGTACGTCTGGGCACTTTTCTGGACGACCAGGAAGAACAAGGAGCAGTAATCTGCCGGAAACAAGAGAGTGAGGATACCATCAGTTTCTCGAACAATGCAATGGACCTGCGTACACATATGCGCTACCACTCACTGTCAAAATCAAAAGCGGACAGGCATATGGAACCATTCATCGTAGACGTGGAACCGACGGAGGAAAGCCACTTCTCACTCTCCTCGCATGAAGGTGAAGAGTTTATCTATGTCATGGAAGGCGCCGTCGAAGTATGCCACGGTAAAAAATGCCATCTGATTAAAGCCGGAGACAGTATTTATTATGATTCTATCGTTCCGCACCACGTACACGGATATCAAGGACAAGCCGCCAAAATATTGGCTGTTATCTATACTCCTATTTGATTTATGATGGAATTAAGCACGAGAACCTTGGGTGACTGGCTTGAACATTGGGCCCTCACCACTCCCGATAAAGAATATATCGTATATTCCGACCGCAATCTGCGCTTCACCTGGAAACAATTTAACGAGCGTGTAGACCACATGGCCAAAGGACTGCTCGCCATCGGCGTGAAACGGGGAACCCATGTAGGGATCTGGGCGGGTAATGTGCCCGACTGGCTGACCTTTCTGTACGCTTGCGCCAAAATCGGCGCCGTGGCCGTAACAGTAAATACCAACTACAAACAGGCAGAACTGGAATACCTCTGCCAGAACTCGGACATGCACACGCTGTGTATCGTAAACGGAGACCGTGGCAATGACGACTATGTAAATATGGTCTACGCCATGCTGCCCGAACTAAAGACCAGCCAGCGCGGATATCTGAAGAGCAAACGCTTCCCCTGCATGAAGAACGTGATTTACATCGGTCCCGAGAAATACCGGGGTATGTACAACACCGCCGAAATTCTGCTTCTGGGATGCAACATAGACGATGACGAGCTGCTGGAAGCGAAATCGAAGGTGAACTGCCACGACACGGTGAACATGCAGTACACTTCGGGCACGACCGGTTTCCCCAAAGGAGTCATGCTCACCCATTACAACATCAGCAACAACGGTTTCCTGACGGGCGAGCACATGAAATTCACTTCCGATGACAAACTATGTGTCTGTGTACCCCTGTTCCATTGCTTCGGAGTGGTATTAGCCACCATGAACTGCCTTACACACGGATGCACGCAGGTGATGGTGGAACGTTTTGACCCGCTGCTGGTACTTGCCTCCGTCCACAAGGAACGCTGCACGGCCTTGTACGGGGTTCCTACCATGTTCATTGCCGAGCTGAACCATCCCATGTTTGATATGTTCGATATGTCCAGTCTGCGCACCGGCATTATGGCAGGCTCACTCTGTCCGGTGGAACTGATGAAACATGTGGAAGAGAAAATGTTTATGAAGGTCACCAGTGTATACGGGCTTACAGAAGCTTCTCCCGGCATGACAGCCTCCCGCATCGACGATTCGTTTGATGTACGCTGCAACACGGTGGGCCGTGATTTCGAGTTTACGGAAGTAAAAGTGATCGATCCGGAAACTGGCGAGGAATGTCCCATAGGCGTACAAGGCGAGATGTGCAACAAAGGGTATAACACCATGAAGGGGTATTACAAAAACCCCGAAGCAACCGCCGAAGTGATAGACCGGAACGGCTTTCTCCACTCAGGAGATCTGGGAGTGAAAGACGAAGAAGGTAATTATCGTATCACAGGACGGATAAAAGACATGATTATCCGTGGCGGAGAGAATATCTATCCACGGGAAATAGAAGAGTTCCTGTATCAGATGGAAGGAATAAAAGATGTACAGGTAGCCGGTATCCCCTCCAAGAAATACGGAGAAGCGGTAGGCGCATTCATTATCTTGCACGAAGGGGTGGAAATGAACGAATTCGATATACGTGACTTTTGCGACGGCAAGATAGCCCGTTACAAAATTCCTAAATATATCTTCTTTGTTGATGAGTTCCCCATGACGGGCAGCGGAAAGATACAGAAATTCAAGTTAAAGGATGTGGGATTGGAGTTATGCCGGAAGCAAGGCATCGAGATTATTTAATTCAGCCTGCCTCTTGCATTAAAAATGCAGAATTAAGTTACACAGTCACGGAGAGGAATACATTGCACGGATTCTTCTCTGTGGTTCTGTATCGGATATCGGAACCGGACAGCAGATGTACTCCTCACGTTACTCCATAAAAAAAGGAGCAACGCCTTGCTCCAACCTTTTGTTAACCTTAAATCTAATACTATGAAAAACACACATGCAAATATATACACTTTCCTGCTATCTGCAAATTTAAGGAAGCGTTAAGAAGAAATTATAGTATTGTTTAATAAAAGCAACAACTCCTTTAACATTTCAAGTTAAAGTGAATGGTTTCTTTTAACAAAACAAAAAGGCTGTCCCGTAAGGAACAACCTTTCTATATTTTTTATAGTAGACGCTTCTACTTCAGATGCAACTACTTCTCTCAAGCCGATTGCAATCTTCAACCTTTAATCTAATACTATGAAAAACACATTTATATAACACGGCGGCAACAAGAATTGTTCAACCGCAAGTCATTAATAAATGTTTAAATCCCTAACTATACCTTTTCTTCCTTTGGCAAGACCGAATGCCAAGGAATTCCGTCTACAGTAGAAAGGTCCTTGCCAGACTCTATCAAACCACTGATTACATAATCTCTGGCAGTAGGATTCTGGAACGGATACAATCCAAACTCGGGAAGAACAGAAACAAAATGTTCCATGATTTCCGCCTGGATAGATTCATAACTAGGCCAGTTCTTATTGGACGAGAAACAATAAATTTGTACGGGCAGGCCATTCTCCGTAGGAGCCAATGTGCGCACCATCAGCAACAGGTCCTTACTGATAAAAGGATGGCGCTTCAGATAGAGAGTCATATAAGCACGAAGCAGCCCTACATTCGTATCGATGGTTCCATTTACCAATCCGGCCGGATTGTCAGTATTCGCTACTTTTCCTTCAGCCGCCTGTTTCTGCTTTTCTGTGATAAAGTCGGCCAAATCAGCATCAAACTTCTTCATTTTCTCCAAAAATTCAGGAGTACAGGGTTGTATGTAATCCAGTTTCAACGCATACTCGCGCATAATACGCCGCCCGCCCGATTCAGTCATCCCACGCCAATTGATAAATGAACCGGAGACTAATGAATAAGGAGGTATAGTGACAATCGTATTATCGAAATTCTGAACCTTCACAATGTTCAGAGTGATATCCATCACCACCCCATTCACATTATTCTGCGGCATCTCAATCCAATCGCCGATATGCACCATATCATTCTCGGAAAGCAGTACCCCCGCCACAAAGCCAAGGATGGTATCTTTGAAAATCAACATCAGTACGGCAGCAAAAGCACCCAGTCCGGTAATCAGGTTGAGAGGCGACTTATTAATCAATATGGAAATGATGACAATGATGGCAACACACGAAAAAATCACTTGAAAGATCTGTATGAAACCTTTCATCGGACGATTCTGTAACTGCTCCTTGTTCATCAGCACATTACCTACCGAGTTTAACACGGCATTGACCGAAAACAACAAAGCGATAAAGAAATAAATCCAAGTGATTTTTTCACTGACAGTAAACCAAGTAGAACGATAATCGAACGCAAACGGCAACAAAGCGGATATAATAAGCGGCGGAATGACCGCAGACATTTTCCGCAAGGCATTGTATTCTATCAGCGAACTTAAAAAACTGATATTTTTATATTTCAACACCTTCCGTGTGAAACGCACAGATAAATAATGAAAAACAGCTCCTACAGCAAAAGCAATAACCACAATCAGGATCAAGAAAATAATCTCATCCAGTTCATTCAACCTATCGCGCGGGATGCCTATCCATGATAGAAAACTCTTAATCCAAGTCAATAAAATTCGGGCAAATTCGTTTGTACTCATAATTATCGTCTTTTTACTTATAGAACCATCTATAAAAACATTTGTTTAGCTGAGGGATGAAAAATCCTCCCCCAGCCTGTCCGGAAACGGTTTCCTGCTTTCCTTTTACTCTGTCATTCCAGCGTAACAAGAATCTTTCAAGGAATCGGCGAAGTAAACCAAGAAGTCAAACAAATCTATTTATCGAATATACCATCTTTCGCACTGGCTGTAGACGACACCCCAACATAACCTCCCAAATTACAATTAGAAACCCCAATTGTCTTCATATTCGAGGAAACCAAGACCTATCCCTGCTTTATCCACATCCACGTTATCAAAAGTCACGTTATAAATAGGCTTCTCCTCTGTACCTTGAAGCACCAATGCAGCTACATTCACCTTTTTGCATTTCAAATCCTTTACATAAATATCATGCACCTCAGTAAAATGATGGTTATCCATCCCCTCGCCTGCATACATGGAAGTTACGCGTACAAAAAGGGTTAACATGACTTTTTAACCGGTTCAATCTTTCCGCTGCCATGAAGCCCAAAGGGCGGAGAAACTGAGAAAAAGTAATAGCCCGCCAGCGGAATTAAACAACAATGTATTGCATCTGTTCCTGTTGCATAAGCCTTTTCTCTTTCCAGGTTAAACCTTTTTATACGGATGTATTCTATCTCCATAGCCTTTGGAGTTATCTCCATAAGCTTTGGAGTTATCTCCCAAGGCTATGGAGTTAACTCCAAAGGCTTGCGGAGATAGAACAAACAGGAAGAAAACCCTTAACTATCCAACGGGAAAGGTTTATAGATATGGACAAGATCTTTTCCATAGCCCCGCTTATAGATAAATCCTTTTTAAATATTTCCATAAAAAAAGCTGTACCCTCAGAAGATACAGCTTTTTTTATGTGATTCCGTTGCGATTCGAACGCAAGACCCACGCCTTAGAAGGGCGTTGCTCTATCCAGCTGAGCTACGGAACCATCCTTAATTGCGAGTGCAAAGGTACGGTTTTTATTGAAATTACCAAAAGAATCCGCAACTTTTTTGCATTAACAATCTATTTTTTTTCTATTCAGCATCCAAGCAAAAGGTAAATAGCAACAAATATGGAAAGCGTAAGACACTATATATGAATCTATTCCAACCCATTCCACCAAATTCGTATACATCAATGAAGAAAAGAACTGAACTATAAAAAAAAGCGCCACAAAGTAATCGGCAAAACGAGAAAAGAGACAGGACATACCTTTTATTATATCCTTATCATCCCGAAAACGTCCCGATGCATAACCGAAAGCCATACCCGACAATCCCACACCAAACGAAATGAGATAATAAATCCCTTTTTGAAACGGAGAGTTCGTGAGAGATCCCGTCACGCTACGCAACATAGTCCATGGAGCAAAAGTGGTGCAAATAATCATTATGATATAAACAAGCAGTATACAACCTGCCAATATCAACGCACGTTTTTCCTTACGGGAAATGGGCTTTCCTCTTTTCACTATCCTCCCCAACGTACCCCATACCCCGGAATGAACCGTAATGCCGAACCCTAAAAAAAGCATCATTACTATGCCCAATGCCGGTGTCTGGACAAAATTCCCCATAGCATGCCTCAATTCCCACCGGATTCCTTCGGGACTGAGCAGGCTTTGCACCTTCCCCAGCCCATAAATACTTCCTATCCATGAGAACAAGGCTACAGCTACCGTCAGCAGAAAAAACACAGTAGCGGTATGAGGAAAATAATATTTACTCTTCATCCGGTTCCAAATTATCAATGTCAAGAATCCGCAACTCGAAAGCACGGGTCACCAATCGACAGGCATTGACACCACTTCTTTCATCCAATGTGAACAAACGGTTTATCAATTCATTCTGACGCTTCTCTATGGATTTGACCCCGAAAGGCATCCCTTTCAGATTAGTAATCATTTCTTTGGTATACCCCAAGGCCAGATGGCGAAGCAAACGCTCATCATATTCATCAATATCATAATTAATGACAGCTTCCTGCCTGCGCTGCTCCTGAGCCACCGACTGCTTGAAACGTGCCACTATTTTCTCCAGAATGGGATAATTGAAAACCAGTTTCTTGCCATCCATCACCGCCTGTACATCTGTGGCAGTCAGCAACTCTCCCGTCTTCAGGATTATACCATCCGCACCCGCATTCAGCGCATCCACCCATAACTTTTCGTTCAATACCTCACCAGTAAAAATCAGCACCTTCATATCCGGATAGTTCTTCCGTAAAGAAGAACAGATTTCCACACCGATGGTAGTCGATCCCCCCAAGCCCAAGTCCAATAAAACCATATCGGGCAACTGCACTTTCAGCAATTCCCAAAACTCATTCTCAGTCATAGCCGTTCCGATGACTTCCGCATTCGGAATTTCGTGTCTGAATATCTCTTCCGTTCCTTTTAATTCCAGTTTGACATCCTCTACAATGATGACTTTAAATCTATTATTCTCCATAATATGCATTGTTTTTTTACATTCTACATTCAACGGGCAGGCAGGGTGAACCATACGGTGAACCCTCCTTCAGCGGCAGGCTGCGCATTGATACGGCAACCGCGTCTTCCGGCAAATTCATCATGGTCACGAATCACCTGCTTACAAATAAGGTATTCCGTACCGGTCAGAACTCCTTCCTGCCCCTGCTTCATACGAGACAGATGCGGGTAGAACAACAAGTTCAACTCCTCCTGCGACTTTTCGCGACGCGTATCGCGGAAATCAAACCGCACAAAATCCTTATCCTTATAAATACACAATTCCAAAACACCATCCACCTCGTATGATAGCGCTTCATCTATTAAATTCTCCAACATAAACTTCAGCTGAATGACATCTCCCAATACGGAAACATGTTCCACCTCCGTCCTCAGTTCTACCCGATGCGGCATACGTTTTCCAGCACGTTTTATATACCGTACCGCATAATCGGCCAGTTCGCCGGCTTTCACAACACCTCTGCGGAAAGTAATTTCTTCCAACTGACGTGCGGCGCATGAACTCAGCAAAGTAAATATATCCTTATAATAACTGATCAACTCACCAATCGTTTCTACTTGCACAGCTTCGTTTTCTCCAGCCTGACGGGTGTTCAACCTGTCGATAATCTGTTTTATCCGGTTAGGATAATAAATTGTCTCATGCTTAATGGTTGACAAGCAATTGTCCAATACCAGATTTTGCACATGCAACTGGTTTTCCTCCCGTATGGCTCGGCGCGCATCATCCTGCGCACTTTCTATATCCCGATATTTCTGCGCCATCAGTACCACTGCATTATATACAATGATGGCTACATATCCGGCCACAAGCTCCAGCATCAAGCGGTCGTCCTCACGCTCCACAGGCAAAGCGATTTTCAATGCCAGCACACCCGTGCAACGATTCTCGTTACCTGCTTCCACCCACAAGGGCAAACATTTTACCCTATCTTTCTCACGCCAATAAGGTGTCTTCGCGTCAAAACTACGAGCCATCATCTCACGCATTTCTTCATTCTCATCCTCCACCGGTGAAAAAGCATAATTCAAGCTGTGGTTGTCTTCACTATAAACCGCTACGCCCAACACATCAACGGGCAGCAACTCATTCACCGTCTCAAACATATCATTGACCAGACTTGCAGCAATATCCCGGTCGGCTCTTCCGTCAAGCAAAGAGGCCGAAAACACCTGCTTGTTGATTTCCAACACCTGTTCCAAGTTATAACGATAAATCAAACGGTGGCGGAAATACAGAATATAATATCCCACCAGCAATACCAACAAAATAACCACACAAAGAATGATAGCCACCGTCTTATTATTGGCAGAAAGCTGCATCTGGCGGCAATATTGCTCCAATGAAGTGTCCTCACTGATCTGTTTGTACAGCGCCGTATAAGCATTATTGTTATAACGATAAGCCTCCAGATTACCTAAAGCCAAAAAGGCGACTGCTGCCTCGTTGCGAACATCCAGCAAGGCATAGTAATCGGTATCAAAATGCCGGTTGAACCAATCTAAATCCGCTGCTACCCCCTCTCCTTCCAATTCCAACAAAGGCCCTTTGCTGCCCGAATACATAATATAATGCTTATTCAAACAATATAGAGCACTGTCCGCATAACACAATGCCTGTTGATATAATCCATCAATGTTACAATTGTAAACATCGTATGCATATTCATTCGCAACAGCCAATAATTTATCATATCGCTGAATGGAATCATTGACAGTGAGCTGTTCCGCTTTCCCATCTTTCTCCCTCCCCTCATTACATCCTGCCAGGACAGGAAGAAAAGCGACCAACACCAACATCAACGTTTTGCGCACTCCTTTGGGCAGACGGAAATAGAAACGGCTGCCTTTCCCCAATTCACTTTCTATCCGGAACAGGCAGACCCGGAATATCTCATTGGTCTTCTTATATTTATCAATAATGCCTTTGCAATTCATCAAACCGAAACCGTGACCTTTATTCTTCTGCAATTCGCTGACATTTTCGCTGGTCTGCAATCCGATTTTACCCGAATCATAAACTTTCTCACTCAGAATACGCTCCACATCTTCCTGTGAAAGTCCCGGACCGTCATCTTTCACCGAAATCTCCACGTAAGATTCCGTTTCCTGCGCATAAACAGAAACATTTCCTCCCGGCTGCGTATATTTACGGGCGTTTTCCGTCAATGTATTTATCATGAAAAGCGTCAGAGCCTTATCCGCTTTCACAATGGCGGCAGTCGGCTCTATGGTCAGAGTCTGTTGTTTCATCTCGAAAGTCTTACGCCCTTTTACCAGTACATCAAAAAGGGAATTCAACTCAAAATTCTCTATATTCAAACTCAGTGTCCCCTGCCGCATCTTAATCCATAAGGCCAGAATATCATTATACTCATTGATACGGGTAATCAGTTCGTCGATATAACGGTATTTGCTTTCTTTTATTTCTTCGTTCTGAATGTAGTTGTGTGCGGTTAGTTTATGCACTTCATTCATGATGCGGTCTATATAAGGCATAATGCCTGTGACAATAAACAGACAGGCTTTCTTCACCAGATTCTGCCGTTTATTCTCCGCCAAATGCTGTTCATGGACATATTGCTCCTTTTCCAGCCGTTTCCGTTCATCGCCCAACGAAATAAAAGCCAGTCCATTCTCCAGTGTCCACGAAATGTAAGGTGTAATGACCCTCATCAGTGCTTTATCATCTTTCTTCATTTTGTGCTCCGAATACAGATGCACCTCGCCCAAAGGTTGTTCCCTGCCCGGAATATTCAAGATAAAACTTGTACAAATCCCTTGCCCCGGCACCTCATTCCCCTCTCCATTTTCAGCCACAATACGGAAGTCCGTCGCTCCCACCAACGAAAGGATATCCTCTTTCACCGAGGCAACTACCGCTTTTGTCACATCCTCTATCTCCCCCGCATCAATGGGTACGGAAGCCGTTATCTTACGGCATATTTCCAAAGTACGTTTCAACTTATCAATATAAAGAGCATTCCGCACACGCCATCTTTTATTCAATATCCAAAATAGAATGATAAGGACAACGATACCAATCACCACGACCACCAGAAGTCCGTTCAAGGCCTCCGATTCCTTTTCCAACGCATTATAACGGCTCTCCAATTCTTTGTCCTGGCGGGTGTAGTCCAAAATATCCAGATAAATATTACGATTATAATCCGACTGGGGTTTCATTCCTAACGCTGCATATGTTACACTCAATTGTTCACGGAAACGGGCAATCCATTCGGGAACACTTTTTATACCATCGTCATTAATCCATTCCAGTTCAATGGAAGTGGTAGCCATGGGAACATACGGACGTAGCCTGTCCATGGTATCCGTACAATGGTAATATTTCTCGTGATGCCGATTGACGTACCCCAGTGCTTCCGACAAGTAATGCAGCGCGTCTTCATACCTGCCTTGCTCGTTGCTGCACGACGCCAAAGTGCGGTATGTACCCGAAATCTGATACAAATCTCCATATTTTTTGAACAAATCCAAAGCCTGCCAGGCAAAACGCATGGTCAATTCCTCCCACGACAAGTCCTCGTTATTGATGGCACGCATCACATTGGGACGCCTTTCCATTATCAAATCGAAATTTTTCCTCTCTTTCAGCAATTCTGCCATTGCCTGAGATGCATTCGCCTCGAAATAGACATACCCGTATTCCCTGCTGATACCCAGACATTCTATCAGATAGTTAAACTCACCCAATACCACATCCTGCGGTGTATCCGCTTCATACATACCGCCAGACCCTTTCATATAATAATAATAGAGCAATTGGGCAGTATCACTTTCCAGCGCCTCGTCTACTTTTATTTCATTAATCGCCTCCAAAGACTGCTGTTCCTGCTGCAAATAATAGTAATAGATGGCAGAAGCAATGGAAAACTCGGAACGGGCATAATTAAGCCGCTCCAGCTCTCCGGGATCGGTTATAGCAGAACGGTCATCACTGATACGCTTCATACGCCGTAACGCACTGTTACGATAATCATAGAACTCCTTGTTCATGGCGGTACGCTGACAAATTTTCATCATACCGATATCTGCTATCAAACATTCCAATTCATTGTTTGATTCCTCATATACGCGAAGAAAAAGATCTTCGGCTTTTTCAAAGTCCATGTGGATAAAGGCGCAGAAACCCTGATTATTCAATGCCCCGGCACGCAGGGAGGGGAATCCATCCGCCAGTTTGTAGGCGTCATGCGCCGCTTTACACGCTGTGTCCAAATTTTTATAGCGCATACGATAAGAAAGCAAGTTCAAAGAATCCGCCTGACGGTATATAGCCATATCCTTCTTCTTTTCACAAGAAAAGAAAGTCCCTGCTATAATCAATAAAACCGCCCATACAGGCAATAGACACATATTCTTCATAAACATCCCTTTTCCTTTAGGTTAACCACCCACCAATAAAAATACAAAAATATCAATTATCCCCCGAAATAAAAGCAAAACCTGGTAGAAAATAAGAAAGCCACCCCGAAGGATGGCTTATAAAAATCTTTAAAAGACGAATGAAGGATTATTTAGAAGCTTCCAAAGATGCTTTTCTAAATTCTTTCATCAGTTTTTCCAATTCCAATGATGCTTTACGTGCGCGTGTTCCTGCAGCTTTGTTACCTTTTTCAATCTGCAATGCTGCATCAGACATAAAAGCTTCGTTCAATTCTTTGATTTTAGCAATTAATTCGTTCATGTTCTTTTTTTTATAAATTATAAAACGGTTCAAATTAAATTCTTTTTTGGCAATAAATCTCCTATCCATCTCTTTTTTTACGATTTTTCAACAGTTGATCCTCGTTTACAGGGTATTTCAATCCATAACAGGCAATATTAAAACGCCCTCTTGAATTTACAAACGATTATCAGCTGAAAATATAAACAATCACTCCGGTTATCAACACATACGCCAATGCATATGGAATGGCGGATTTTAGGATTTCTCCTTCTTTTCCCTGTTGGTTTCCGGCAGAAGTGGCAATAGCGATACTTTGCGGAGAAATTATTTTTCCACCTGTCGCCCCCACCGTATTGGCTGCCGACAACCAGTCGGGACTTACTTGAATATGCCCGGCCACATTAGCCTGTAATTTGCCGAACAAAATATTTGAAGAAGTGTCACTGCCCGTAATAAAGGTACCCAGGCAACCTATAACAGGGGCAAACAACGGATAAAGACTTCCTGTAGCAACTGCCAAAGCAGTGGCTATAACTGAAATCATACCTGCCGTATCCATGATAGTGGACAAACTCACCAGACAAATTACCGTGATAAAAGTTTTCTTTAACTGCTTTACCGTATTCCAGAGTACAGCAAACAGCTCCCATATCTTGGCTCCCTGTATCAGCCCGCCGACAAACGTGCCTACAAAAAGTAAAACTCCCGCATGGGTCAGCCAAGAAACCGTATAATTCATAGTTGAATCATTAATCGGAAGACTGATACGAGTCACCCAATTATTTTCAAGTGTTGTACGTAAACCGGGAAACAACGGACTAGTCAGAACAATCAAGAACAAGATAAGAAGATAGATACTCCACGCATTCAGTACCTCTAGCCCTTTCAATGTGCTTTTCCTTGCTTTTTCCTCTTTAGAAGCAGTCAGTTTGCCATAGGCCACAATAACAATGATGGATAAAATACTTCCAATAATAGCCGGAGATTCCGCCCCCATATAACGGGCGGCAACATACTGGCTGCCTAACGACACACCACCGACCAACAAAGACAGGAAGATATTTTTAGGTAAGGATCTTAACTTCGGATCGGTCAGGAACAGCAATACGAAAGGAATGAGAAACATCAGTACCGAAAGCTGCAACACGACATTGGCGCTTAGCACCAGCACATCCAGATTCGTTTCTTTCGCCAATACCAGGACCGGTGTACCAATAGCCCCAAAAGCAGTAGCCACACTATTGGCAATCAAACTGACTGTTGCCGAAAAGACCGGTTTGAATCCGAGACTGACAAGAATCGCCGCAGGTATAGCCACTGCCGTACCAAATCCTGCCATAGCTTCAAGCAAGCCGCCAAATCCCCATGTCAACAGCAATACCTGAATACTTTTATCGGTAGAAATAGAAGAAAACTGTTGCTTGATAATCTCCATTTTTTCAGTCTTCAATAAAACATTATAGCTGAATATCGCCATCAAAATAATAATCAGAATAGGAGAAACAGCTTTCAATGCACCATACAGAAAAGAAGACAGCAAATCGTTTACCGGAAAATGAAAGCCGAAAAAAGCAATCAGCATAGTAACGACAAGGGAAATCACACTACTTTTGTCACCGGACATTTTAAAAAACGCCATCAGGATAATCAATAACAATACCGGAATAATAGCAAGGACTAGATTCATAACCATTGTATTTAAGTTAAAGAAACGGTATCCATAAACTCTTTAAATTAAGCCTTTGAAATCCCACTTCCGCAAAGATGCTTTTTTTAATAACAAAAAAGAATCCTATTTGGATTAATGATCTATCCTTTTTTATCAGTAAAAATAAAGTAATGCCAGAAGCCTGTATAATGTATCTTTACACAAACCTCCGGCATACACTTTTTATCTATATATTGATTTTATATTGTAGTAATATTCCTTATTCTATATATAGTATATCTTATTAAATTCCAGCTAATGCCTGATCCAAATCGGCCAGCAAATCATCTATATGTTCCGTACCTATTGATAAACGCACTGTCCCCGGATAAATACCCTGTTCCGCCAATTCTTCCGCATTCAACTGGGAGTGAGTGGTACTGGCAGGATGGATAACCAATGACTTCACATCGGCGACATTGGCCAATAAAGAAAAGATTTCCAAACTATCGATGAAACGATGTGCTTCTTCCTGACCACCTTTCACTTCGATAGTGAAAATAGAACTAGCTCCATTGGGGAAATAACGCTGATACAGAGCATGGTCAGGATGTTCCGGCAAGGAAGGGTGATTTACTTTCTTGATCTTCGGATGATTTTTCAAATGCTCCACCACTTTCAACGCATTCTCTACATGACGTTCCACACGCAATGAAAGTGTCTCCAATCCCTGCAACAGAATAAAAGCATTAAACGGACTGATAGTTGCACCGGTATCACGCAATAAAATAGCACGAATACGGACAGCATAAGCAGCCGGACCTGCCGCCTCTACAAAACGCACCCCATGATAGCAAGGATCCGGTTCTGTCAGTTGAGGGAATTTACCTGATGCCACCCAGTCAAATTTACCTGAATCAACAATCACGCCACCCAGTGAAGTTCCATGGCCACCAATAAATTTTGTAGCGGAATGTACCACAATATCTGCTCCGTGCTCGATGGGACGAATCAGATAAGGAGTACCAAAAGTGTTATCAATAATCAAAGGTATGTGATGGCGATGTGCTATTTCCGCCACAGCCTCTATATCTATAATATTCGAATTAGGATTCCCCAAAGTCTCGATAAACACCGCCTTTGTATTCTCCTGAATAGCTTTCTCAAAATTAGAAAGATCACCAGGGTCCACAAATGTAGCAGTCACACCATAAGTCGGCAACGTATGCGCCAGCAGGTTATAAGTACCTCCGTAAATAGTCTTTGCAGCTACAACATGATCACCTGCACGAGTAATGTTCTGAAACGCATAAGTAATGGCAGCAGCCCCGGAAGCTACCGCAAGTCCTGCCACTCCCCCTTCCAATGCAGCCACACGTTGTTCAAAAACACCTTGAGTGGAATTAGTCAGACGCCCATAAATATTACCCGGATCTTGTAAACCAAAACGTGCGGCTGCATGTGCCGAGTTATGAAATACATAAGATGTAGTCTGATAAATAGGAACTGCACGAGCATCCGTAGCCGGGTCTGGCTGTTCCTGTCCTACGTGAAGTTGTAATGTTTCGAAATGTAATTTTTTTGTAGCCATAATCTTTATCTTTTTAGAGTTATATATTTCTGTTTTTACCTGTTGCAAAGGTATTAAAGGCAGTTATATCAAACAAGATATACTAAAAATAAAGAAAATAGAGCTACAATTATCACTATTTATAGAACAAATATTCTATTTACAAACGGATTATTACCTCCTGGAAGAAAATTATTCTTTGGCGACATCTAACCAAATAAAGTGACGGCCGATTCACATCGACCGCCACCAGACAATTTATACACACAATACGATTAATACAAAAAATCACTCATGATCATGTTCCGTTTCAGTACCTCCGTCCGCACTCAAAACAATATTACGAGCCACTTCTGTCTGATTGCCCGCCGCATCGGTACACCATACCATCAGATGATAATCTCCGGGAGCAGCATCGGCCGGAATAACAATATCATGATGATGTACTTTTGTATTCTTCAAACCGGAAACATCATATACCTTGTCAAAAGTAAAAGCTGTGTTTTTCTCTCCGGCTGCCCGGGAATCATGTCCGTGGTGGTCAAAATTATTATGAATATTGATTTTATACGATCTCAACATCACATCATCTGACAGATTCATTTCAAAATGTACCCCTTTCCCATTACCAATTTTCAACACCGCTCCCTCTTCGGGTTCTATCAAATCGATCACGGGCTTTGTTACATCCCCTTTTTCATCATTATCACACGCAGGCAGACAAACAGAGCATATAGCCAAAAGGCTGATTACAAGAAAATAAAATTTTGTTTTCATTTTAATAATTGTTTAAATGGTACTTTAATCGAAATCTGAAAGCTTCTTCCCGGTTCAGGGATTTCCACTTTCCTATAAAAACTCAAATGATTGTAATATTTCACATCCGACAAATTACGAATGCCCAAAGATATTTCAATATCCGCCTTGGCTATAGGTATATGAATACTCCCACCCAGATGAATCAAACAAGCTCCGGGTGTGCGGTCTTCATTCCTCGCTATACGGTTCTGCGAAGCTATACTTTGAAGTTCAGCATACAACTGAAAATCCTTTTTATTCCATGTCAGAATATTACGCATGGATACAGGAGGTGAAAAACTTAAAGCCGTATGTTCGTCACGATTATAAGTATAGACATACTCACCGACTAAACGATAATTAAAATGGCGTAGAAAATCCATATTGAAATTTATCTCACCACCCATGAACAAAGCACGTGCGCCACTATATTGATAAATCTGTCCAGCATGGGGCAATACAGACCATTCTCCCATAGGGCGCAAATAAATATAATTATCAAACCAACTGGCAAAAGATGAAACAACCAGTTCCATTTTTTTATAAGCCAAGGTATAGGAAGCATCAATCTGCCATCCTTGTTCCGAAGAAAGAGTGGCATCCCCTTTTTCATGACGGAAAGTTCCGTGATGCACTCCGTTGGATGCTAATTCATTGACTCCCGGCAAACGGAAGCTACGTCCCACATTCATCTTCAGAAGATGACCGGCAGCGGGTGTCCACACTACTCCCGCCGAACAGGCATAATTACCATAAGCCCTGTCCACCGGATAACTTCGCCAACGATATGCCTGTATTACCTCTTCTTCATATCCCTGTCTGTGCAGATACTCCACCAAATAAGGATCTTCGAATGCCGTTATATCAATCCTTCCCCGATCATAACGTATCCCACCAGTTACAGACAACCGATTATCCAATCGGAAAGTCGTCAGCCAAAAAGCTCCGGTAGTAAAACGCTTGTATTCCGGTAGCAGAAAAGAATATCCGCCAATCGCATTTTTCTGTATCTGCATATTCCACCCTGCCATATGCTCCCAGGAAGAGGAATTGAACAACCGCAGCTTCAGAGAGGAGCTGAATGTATGCAGTTTGAACACCAGTTCCCTATCCGGATCCTTTGCAGGCATCACCTGAGTGTCATAGTGGGTATGGAAAGCACTCCATTCCTCCCGATGATTGAACTGATAGCCGAAATCACCTGAAAGTTGTATCCCATTCCAAAGATACTGTTGATGCGTGGTTACTTTAAGATGGTTCACTTTGCTATAAGGCAAGTCAATATTACGGCTGTTCCCATCATCCTCCAAACGGGAAATATCAGGAATGCCATGAGCACCGGGAAAGAAGCCCATCTTCTGATAAACATTGCTCACAGCAATATTCATCTGATAAAACTTCTTTCTATAATCTCCCATGGCAGAAACATTGCGCTCGAACCCAGCGGTGTTTTTCAGCTTACGACCGTAAACAGGCACCAACTGGGTAAGATATACAATGGTATCGACCGGTACATGATAATCTCCATAGTGCTGTTCTGAAAAACGTACTCTGACCAGCCATGCATTCTTCTCAATACCTAGCATCAGTGAACCGCCCACAGTGCCGTTCACTGATTTTCCCAATAAGGCAGCCTCACCAAAAAATCGGTTCTCTTTTTGTGGAAGCAAAGGAAGGATTTCGATGACACCTCCCATCGCATCACTGCCGTAGAGCAGTGAAGACGGACCTTTCAGAATCCGTACCTCGTCTACATTAAAAGCATCAATTTCCAGTCCATGGTCGGCCCCCCATTGTTGCCCCTCTTGTTTTATTCCATTTTCGGATACGGCAATACGGTTGAATCCCAAACCCCGAATCATAGGTTTGGAGAATCCCGCACCAATATCCATCGAGTGTACACCGGGAACATTTTTCAAAGTCTGTACCAAATTACCGGTAAAATGCCGGTTCAAATAATCTTTCTGAAACAACTCGAGTGTCAGGGTAGTCTTTTTCTCCTGAGCATGTCGGTAAGATCCAGTCACCACCACTTCGGATAAATCCACACTTTTAATCGTATCAGAAACTACCTGTGCATTTGAAAACAAGGTAAAAAACATTCCCAGCGTACCCGAAACATATCTGATACGCATAAATTACAATCATTTGATGTTGTGAATAAATAAAAGATACTATGTGAATCAGCAAACGGGAGGTGCACGCAGATAATAAGGATAAGATTTAACCTGGCAAACCTTATCCACTGTTATTTCCGGCTGATAATCAAAAACCGGAAGAACAATATGAAGTTGTAATGTTTCAACTTGTGTAAAAGGTGAAAGTGTGAAATTGCACACGGGACACTGATGAGAGGAATCATGAGAATTCCCACTATCAGAATGGCAAACGGCATCTTCTTCATGGTGGTGAAAAGTCTTCACCATGAAAAATGGCATAAGCGTCATTAACAACAGCCATGCTATAAAAATCCTGCCTTTTGCGTTTTCTCTCATTTTTGTGTTCAGTAAGACCACTACAAAAATAGAAACAAATAACAAACTCACAATAAAATTTTATATTTATTATTAGTTTCATCCACTTTTTACCTACAAATGGGTATGTATACAAAACCGAGGTAACTTCCCAGTCACCTCGGTCACGACAGATCTTTATTTTCTAGAACAGCCTACAATCCGGTCATCCTAAAAAAGAGTAACTACTCCGTAAATAACAGCGGCCAATATTCCACTGACAGGAATAGTCAACACCCAAGCCGTCATCAGACTTCTTGTTATTCCCCATCGGACGGCTGAAAGACGCTTAGTAGCACCCACTCCGATAATAGCTCCTGTAATGGTGTGGGTTGTACTTACAGGTATTTTCAAATATTCTGTCAGATACAATGTAAATGCGCCAGCAGTTTCCGCAACAACTCCCTCCAAAGGAGTTACTTTGGTAATCTTAGTTCCCATGGTTTTCACAATCTTCCATCCGCCTGACATTGTTCCTAAAGAAATGGCAGTAAAACAAGAAAATGCCACCCAATCCGGCAAATCATTGATACTATTTATTCCCATTCCTAACCCTTCCGAATGAGCAGCGATCAGGGCAGCAGCAATAATACCCATTACCTTCTGGGAATCATTCAGTCCATGCCCTATACTGAACAAAGCCGAAGAAACAAGCTGCAATTTCTTAAACCACATTTCAGCCGTATTCGGATGTGCACGACGACAAATGTGAAGGACAAGCAACGTGAATCCAAAAGCAACAACCATCCCTATAAATGGTGCCAAAAAGATAAAAACAGCAATCTTCAAAATAATATTGAGCTGAATGGCATCAAAACCATGAGCCATAATAGCAGCACCGGCAAAACCTCCGATCAGCGTATGCGAAGAAGAAGAAGGAATCCCCTTCCACCATGTAAACAGATTCCAGACAATAGCTGCAATAACCCCCGAAAGAATAATCGGCAAGGAAATATACTGTTCCACTACTGTCTTGGATACAGTATTGGCTATTCCGAACCCTCCGATTATACATTTAGCAATAAAGAATGCAACAAAATTAAAAAATGCCGCCCATATCACCGCTTGGAACGGAGTAAGAACCTTGGTTGACACAATGGTGGCTATTGAATTGGCTGCATCATGAAATCCGTTAATATAGTCAAAAATCAAAGCCAACGTAATAATAATCACTAATAATTCCATATTGTACCTTCTGCTTTTATGCGTATTTCACAATCAGGTTTCTCAAGATTTTTCCTACCCGTTCTGCCGCATCGGTCGTTTTCTCCAATTCATGCATTATCTCCTTGATCTTAATCAGTTCTATGCAATCCTTTTCTTCCTCAAATAGTTTCTTAACAAAGAGTTCATATACATCATCCGCCTGATTCTCTATGTCATGCAATTTTATACAACATGCTCTTAATTCAGTAGGCTTTTTACGGAAAATTTCCAATTCGTCCATTGCCTTACTTATATAAACAGCCGCTTGCTGTATCAACAAACTCAACTCTTTTCCACTATTAGCAATGGGATGGGGATTATAGATCGTGATACGTTTGGCGCAACTGTTAATCCCATCTATTACATCATCCATAGTTGATGCCAAATCGTGAATATCCTCACGATCAAAAGGGGTTATGAAAGTTTTTCCCAATTCGTCAAAAATTAAATGAGTCTGCTTGTCACCTTCACGTTCCATATCTTTGATGCGTTTGTAATAGTCTTCTCTCTCTTCCGGCTTATCATGCTGCATGCTTTCTACCAATAAATCCGATGATGAGGTCAGGATTTCAGACAAACGTTTCAACATAGGGAAAAACTTAGGTTCTTGAGGTGTAAATCGACTAAAAAAAGAATTTTTCATAAATGTAATTTGAATAAATTGTTTTTGATATGTTTGATTTTAGTAATGGCGAGTTTTCCACTTATTCCTGCCTACTTCTATAACGGCAGGCAATATAGAAACGACAATAATAGCCACAATCAGCAATTTCAGATTTTTCTGTACAAATGGAAGATCACCGAAAAAATAACCGGCATAACAGAAAATACCAACCCACAAAGCTCCCCCTATCAGATTATACACCATAAAATAATAATAATGCATTTTGCCCATACCTGCTACAAAAGGAGCAAATGTACGGACTATAGGTACAAAACGGGCAATAATGATGGTCTTTCCTCCGTATTTTTTATAAAATTCATGTGTTTTTTCCAAATGACTTTGCTTAAATATACGGGAATCGGGATTATTGAAAAGTTTATTTCCAAAAAAGTGTCCTATCATATAATTACAGGAATCGCCCAGCACAGCTGAAAGAAATAAAACCAAAGCGAGAATATTAACTTCCAAAGGCATATCGGGCAAAGCCGAAATAGCTCCCGCGACAAAAAGCAAAGAATCTCCGGGGAGGAATGGAGTGACAACCAATCCCGTTTCGCAAAAAATGATTATAAACAGTATGACATAAGCCCAAGTATGATATTCTTGAACAATATCTATCATATATTGGTCAATGTGAAGTATAAAGTCCAATAAAAATTCCATTATATATTAGTTATTAACATATAACACCGTTCATAAAAGGAACAAGCATCCACCCCAGTTCCCATTATGAAAATATAAAAACAAAAAAATGTAAGATATAAAAAACAGACCTTGCCGAGAAGAAAAAATAAACTAAATAAGAATACGCCTCAACTGATAAATATAGTATTCACAGGAATATTGAGTAAAATAAAGAATAGGTGAAAAAGAAATTTGCTTTTCTTCAGGAAGAAGTACTTTCAAGAATCTGGCCAACTTGGCTATGACGGAAGCAGAGGAATGAGTTCGCAGAATTTTGGAGGAGCACAAGGTGCGAAAAGAAAAAGAGGTAGCTGTACCGCCGATACCGACTTTATAAAAATGGTAGCTTTCATTATTTATCTCTTTTTTTTCCTGCCCATTATTTCTTTCAGATATGTTACACAACGCCACCGCACTGTTTTCCAAACCAACTGTACGAACCACATCGTGCTCCTGTCCGCTATCAAATGCGGAACCAAAGCCCGCCAACAGGCATACACCTAACAAGATATAAAAAAGATATATATACTTTGTCATAGCAACTGCAAAGATAAAAAGTATTTTTGAGAGATAAAATCATTCTGCCCTTTTCTTGCATTCTCCGGCAAAAAAAGAATATAACCCTGTACTACATTTCCCGAAAAATTCTCCGGCATCTAAAATAAATGCAATATATTTGTATTAACAGATATGAAAATAATATCAACCTCTTGAAAGAATATTATTCTATGAGTACTTTAGAGAAACTTGACAAAGTAGATTTGCAGATACTACGTACCTTGCAAGAAAATGCCCGACTGACCACCAAAGAACTGGCTGCACGGGTAAGCCTTTCCTCCACTCCGGTGTTCGAACGCCTCAAACGATTGGAAAATGGAGGATATATAAAAAAATATATCGCTGTATTGGACGCTGAGAAACTAAACCAAGGCTTCGTGGTATTTTGCAGTGTCAAGCTAAGAAGACTGAACCGGGACATTGCTGCGGAATTTACACGGATAATTCAGGATATCCCTGAAGTAACAGAGTGCTATAACATATCAGGCAGTTATGACTATTTGCTTAAAATACACTCCCCTAATATGAAGTATTATCAGGAATTTATCCTCAATGTCTTGGGCACGATTGACAGTTTGGGTTCACTGGAAAGCACCTTTGTAATGAATGAAGTAAAACATGAATATGGGATTCACATTTAAGTAAATCCCATCCATCCTCTCTCATCAATACCATTTTTTACGCTTAAAATAGAAGTAGATAACTGCTACTAGTATCAACATCAATGTCCATGCAAATACATAGCCATACCGCCATCCCAGTTCAGGCATCCATTGGAAATTCATTCCCCAGATTCCTGCCAGAAAAGTCAACGGAATAAATATAGTAGAAACAACAGTCAACTGTTTCATGATGCTGTTCATCCGTCGGTCATTATTGGAAAGGTAAATATCTACCAAAGCTGAAATCATGTCACGGCAACCATCTAAAGTTTGCAATACAAACTGCAAATGATCATTGACATCATTAAAGAAAGGACGGCTTGCTTTGTGCAACAAATCATTATCGATCGGATGCAACAACTTGCTGATTTCCTCCTTTAATGGTAAAATACATTTCTTTATTACACGAAAATTACGACGGTATTGCTGTATATTTTCAATACCGAGCATATCAGCCTGTTCCGGCGAAAGCAATTGCTCTTCTAAATCCTCTAATCCGTCTTCCAATTCCGAAATGATGGATATAAAGCTGGCCATCACACTGTTTAGAATAACACTGAGCAGGAAATCAGACTGCCGGCTACGTATTTTCAACACATTCTTTTCCAACGCCGTATTTATATCATTCAGAAAGTCTGTTTCCTTTTCCATAAAAGTCAACAGATAATTTTCACCTTGCACAATGGCTATTTGTTGCGGTACATAGCCATCATCATTAGAAAAAAGTAACTTCAAAATCACTACATTATATGTATCATGCTGTTCTATCTTGGTCTGATGGTCGGAGTTCAAAATATCTTGTATCGTCAAAAAGTCGACATTAAAATTCTGACAGACATGCTGTATGACCTCCGTATTCTGAAAGCCATGAATTTGTATCCAGTTTATAGCATTCTTATTCAAATAAGGGATTAAACTATCTATATCTTTCCCATCCTTCATACAAATACTTTCAGCATTATAACTACACAAATGCAGATGCGTAGGGGTACAACTGACACCAATATAAGCAAGTTGCTCACTTAGTAAATTATTCTTCGCCATAGTTTCAGTAATGAATAGTACAAATATAATTCTTTTTTAAAAGTTCAACCGTGTTCTCTACAAAAAAGAAAAGATTCCCCCAAGTTTTCAAACTGATCCCCGTTTAACTCTCGGTTTAACTGAACCATGTAAACCGGCGCGTTTAAGGCATAAAAAAAGAGAGTTACTTTGGTGTAACTCTCTGATTCTTTGGTGATCCGCCTGGTTCGTGAACCTTGCGGGATATTCTCCTAAAAATCAATATCTTCAGAATTATAAGCTCTGTACTTGTCACGTTTTAGTCCCAAGAAACTGTCCGCTTCTGTCCTGTGTCTGTCTGTTTATATCTTGGGTTCAAAAATACGGCTTCTTTTTGAACTATGCAAATATTTGATTTACAATCTTTAGGCTTTGGTGTAAGGTGCAAACTATATCTATATATAGGTTTGCACCTTACACCAAGTTACCTAAGGATAATTAACTTATATAACGTATCAATCATTGATATTGACACTCTTCACATATTCCCGATGAGCAACACCCCATTGAATCATTGCTGCAATTAATTCTTTCAACCGAAACCCAGAAGATGTCAATTCATATTCTACCGTCACTGGCACTGTATTATAAACAGCTCTCTTTACAACCCCGTTCAATTCGAGTTCTTTTAATTCCTTTGACAGCATACGGGGAGTAATATGAGGTATTTTCTTTTGAAGTTCATTAAACCTATACTTTCTAAAAAGCAAAGCCCGGATAATATTAAGCTTCCATTTACCGGATAAAATGGTCAGCGTATCATTTAGAGCAACAACATTTGAATAAGGGCATCCATTAAAGTCTTCCATATAACCAGTTTATTTAAATAGTCCATAACTATACTCTTGTATATTACTATACATAAGTATATTGATATACTTTAGTAAGCAAAGATACACTACTTTTGCATCAAATCAAAACATTCATTCGATATTGAAAGGATGTTTCTAATATTAACAATAAAAAAACAATCGTATGAAAGTAACATTAATTGCGTCAGTGTCAGCAAATGGAAAAGTATTGCTGGCAAACAATCCCAATCATCAGATAGCACCGGAAGTCATGGGATTTCTTGTACAGAAAGCCATTGAGTCCGGCAACATTGTTTTTGGGTATTCTACTTATACCATGTTTATCGATGCGTTGCAAGATGCCCTTGCAGGAAAAGAAATCGTCGTGCTATCCAACAATCACGAAGCCCGAAGCGATCACAAAACCGTTCATACTCCTGAAGAAGCGGTAGAATACCTGAAAGGAAAAGGAATGGAAGAAATAGTCGTTGGTGGCGGAGTACAGACTTACAATGCTTTCCTTGACAAGGATTTGGTAACAGACATTTATTTCAATGTCACTCCAATGGTTATTGGTGACGGTGGTGTTATTGGCTCAAAAGATGATTTATTCGTCAAGTTTGATAAAATGAATTATGAACCCATCATTGAAAATGTAATCAGACTTCATTTGAGTAAATAAACAGGAGCAGATATGAAAAAAGTAATTTTATCAGTTTTATTATTGGGCATTATAATGGGATTACAGGCTCAAGAATTGAAAGTTATAAATTTGAATAAGCCGGATAAAAGCAGAAATGTTACATTGATGCAGGCATTGGATAAAAGACATTCGGAACGAGCATTTGCCAATAAACAACTGACGCATCAGGATTTATCCGACCTGCTTTGGGCAGCCAACGGAATAAACCGTCCGTCAGAAGGCAAACGTACCGCACCATCGGCAAATAACGTACAGGAAGTTGACATATATGTATGTATGAAAGATGGGTGTTATTTGTACGATGCTAAAGCACATCAGTTACAACCTGTTGCTAAAGGTGATTATCGTTCTGCCGTAGCCGGACAACAGGATTTTGTAACAGAAGCCCCTGTATGTCTGATACTGGTCGCTGACTTGTCCCGCTTCAATAGCGGAAATCCTGAACAGTTGCTAATTGTAGGAGCTTGTGATACTGGGATTATTTCTCAAAATATTTCACTATTCTGTTCCTCGGCTGGCTTAGTTACAGTACCACGGATGACAATGGATAAAAATACATTGGGGAAAATATTAAAACTAAAAAAGTCCCAATATTTATTACTAAATCATCCTGTCGGATATGCGAAATAAAGAGGGTATAAAAAAGCAGATAAAAAAATTCAAAACATCCTTTTGCTAATTGAATAATTGCTTTTAATATCCAGTAAAGATAAGAATAAATCGAGGGTGCCAAATATTTTTGGACACCCTCGATTTATGATATTGTAGATTTAAACTATCATATAAAAGAAACCTTTTGGTTATTCTATATTTTTAGTAAACTATTTAATATTAAGAAGTAAATGGAAAACATCTACAATAACATATTCATAAAAGACCTTTTATCCAAAATAAACATAGAAATTGAAATATTTTCTTTCGATAGCAATATATCTTCTGATAAGGCACTTTCTATGATTAATTTTATCAGACCTTTATTCGAAGAATTGAGAGAATTTACACATCAATACACTTTTCAAGATGCTAACGATGAAATATCGTTTTTTAAAGATATTAAGCCGTCCATTCTAAGTAAACTGATATATTTTAGTGACATATACCTGCTTGAACTGAGAAAGCCGAATGGCAGTAAAGAAGTTCTCAAAGAGCATTATAAGAAAGAACAAACAGCAATAACAGAATTTTGTAACGCTAATCTTGACTTCTACCAATATTATCGTTCTAAATCGACACATTTAGATAGATATTATTTCCTTAGAGGACATGAAAACTACAAATTGTACCACAACTGTGGTATGTTTGATAAAGACCCTTTATTTTCAACTTATTACGACCACAAGGTAGCTAAAATGTTGGCTTATGATATGTTAGAAATTTATCTTCAACAGCGATTGCAAGAGGTTGAAAGACAAGAAGTAATAGAAACCAGCAGGGCTTCACTTCCCGACAATCCTTTCCGGTGGACGGGTACAAAAACTGCTGCTATTGAGTTGGGATATGCGATATATGCAGCCGGAGTTCTAAATAACGGGAACGCCGATATAAAAGAAATAATGACCTACATAGAAGCATCATTCAAAATAGACTTAGGTGATTACTACCGTACTTATCCCACCATCAGGGAACGCAAAAGGGATAGAACAGCCTTTCTTAATAGCTTAATAGAAAAACTTCTTCGGAAGATGAACGAAAACGACAATTAATTTCCCTTAAAGTTCTATCAATTATTTTCTCTTTTCGCAAGTCCTCATAAATTACATGGGCTTTTGAAAAGAGAAAATAATTTTTTGTCTATTCATGAATGATAGAATGACGTTTACCTACCTGTCTGTCTTACTTTCATACAGTCTTGCAATCTTGACATCAAGAAAACAAGTTGTCAAGAAATCGAGCTATCAATATTTCAAGAAAACAAAATTGTGATAGATCACTAAAAAACTCATCGGTCGGGGAACGCCCAGCGGCAAGGGGCGGGACCACCCGTCCCGACGAGCGAAAAAGATATTAATTTGAGTAATTTTTCTTTCATTGGAAACACGACTTCGGAGTGATTTTCTAAAAAGGTACAGAGCTGCTGAGATAATTCTAAGCAGTACAGAACACACCTTGCTGTTATCTGACGATAACAAATTTCAGTCACCTAAAATTCATTTAGCAATATCTAACTTCTGTACCAATAATTCCATATCATTGCTGACTTTAACATCAGTTACTCTTGCATAGATTTGAGTAGCTCTGATATTGGTATGCCCTAAAATCTTGGATACCGTTTCAATAGGTACACCATTAGCGATAAGGAAGTCGCACACGAATGGCGTGCAACATAAGTAATATTTAGAAATGCAATAAAAAACAGAATGACGAGAATTAAACGTAAAACGTTTATAATTAAGCGTTTTACAAGAATTACAGAACAGACATATCTGCAAAAAAACAAAATATTGCGACATTTCAGTTACCAGACTGTTAGCCGCCTGTTTCGGAAACAACGGCAGGTAACCAAATTTTTACCGATAGGAACAAAGCGGATTTGTATTCACTGTTTATCAATGTTTTGCATGCCAAAGGACGCTTTTCAAAGGAGTATTTTTACAACCTAAAAAAGAGCGTTATGAAAGTGGAAAAATTCAAGGTGCTGCTCTACCTGAAAAAGAGCGAGCCGGACAAGACCGGCAAGGCCCCGATCATGGGACGGATCACCCTCAACCGCACGATGGCGCAGTTCAGCTGCAAGCTCTCCTGTACCCCCGGGCTATGGAACGCGCGTGAGAGCCGATTGAATGGCAAGAGCCGGGAAGCGGTGGAGACCAATGAAAAAATAGAGAGGCTGCTGCTTGCCGTACACTCGGCCTTCAATTCCCTCATGGAAAGGAAAAAGGATTTCGATGCCGCCGCGGTCAGGGACATGTTCCAGGGTAACGCGGGCATGCAGATGACCCTGCTCAAACTTCTCGACCGGCACAATGAGGAGATGAAGGCCCGTGTCGGCGTGGACCGTGCACCGACGACAATGTCGACCTACGTGTACACCCGGCGCACCCTTGCCGAATTCATCAAAACGGAATTCAAGGTCTCGGACCTCGCCTTCGGACAGCTCAACGAGCAGTTCATCCGTGACTATCAGGATTTCTGCCTGGAAAAGAAGAAACTGGCAATGGAGACGGTGCGCCATTACCTGTCCATCCTGAAAAAGATCTGCCGCATCGCCTACAAGGAGGGGCACTCGGAGAAATACCATTTCTGCCACTTCAAGCTGCCCAAGCAGAAGGAGACAACACCGAAAGCACTCAGCCGTGAGAATTTCGAGAAGCTGCGTGATCTGGAGATACCGGAAAAACGCAGGTCACATGTCATCACCCGGGACCTCTTCCTCTTCGCCTGTTACACCGGCACCGCCTATGCCGATGCGGTAAGCATCACCCGGGAGAACCTCTTCACGGATGACGAGGGCAGCCTCTGGCTGAAATACCGGCGAAAGAAGACCGACTACCTCGGACGCGTCAAGCTGCTGCCGGAAGCACTCGCGTTGATCGAGAAGTACCGTGACGATACCCGCACCACCCTCTTCCCGCCGCAGGACTACCACACGCTCAGGGCAAACATGAAATCCCTGCGCCTGATGGCGGGGCTGAGCCAGGACCTTGTCTACCACATGGGAAGGCATTCTTTCGCCTCTACTATTACATTGTGATTTATTGCTTTGTAGTACAGCGATTTACAATGAGTGATTTTGAAAAGGGTAACGATTTAGCAACGTGCTATCTACCTTTATTTACTTGATATTGCAACATTTCAATTAACCTTATGCAAAGATAGTATTTTGTTTCATGAAAACAAAATGAAGTAGTTATTGATTGTCAGTCTAAAATATCTTTTGTTAAGCAATCTTGTTTTCTGTATTCTTGTGGCGTTACTCCTTTTAATTTTTTAAAAATCCGATTAAAATGTGGAACATCATTAAATCCTACTGTAAAACAGATTTCCGATATTTGCTTTTGCGAGCGTTTTAGAAGTTCGCAAGCTGTATTCAAGCGATACTGGGTAACAAATTGTGAGAATGTCATTCCTTTGCATCGTTTGAAATAAGAGCAAAACGCAGAACGGTTCATACCCACTTCGGTGGCAATTTCATCTAAAGAGATAGTATGAACATAATGAGCCATCACATAGGCACAAATTTGTTGCATACGCCTCACATCACGTTCAATATTCATAGGTTTACCTGCAAAAATATGGTCGGAAGTATTGAAAATAATAGGTAGTAAGCGGAACATTTCGCACAATCGACCTAATTCGTCCATTTCGTTCATTTGAGATAACATTTTGCGAATGATACGAGAACTTTCCAGTCCAAACTTTAATGCATTAACAGGAAATGTAAGACTTCCTAATCGATTTCGCAATTCGGGAAATACCTCCATACACTTCACAACAAGGGAGTGGCTGAAAGCAACCATCAAGTAGTGAATACACCCGTCACTATCTGCCGATGAGGGTATATATTCCCAATAATGGTGCATGGATGGTGGTATCAGTGCTACATCACCTGTCGAAAAAGATTGTAACGTATCACCTGCCATCCGAGTTCCATATCCATGTAATACATAATATAACTCCCATGCATCGTGTTGATGCAATTTGGCTTCAATTTGAGTCTCAACTCGTTGGTCTATAAAGAAGAATGAGTGGTTTTCCACTTCAGGTAATTCATAAGGGATAATTATTTCTTCCATAACTGCGCATAAATTAGCAAAATACAAATATACGACAATTATATAAAACAATACCACAAATATACAACAATAAATAGCCATAACTTTGCTGCCGAAAACAATAAGTATAACTATAAAAATGTATTGTTATGGATTTCTATCAAGTATTAGAGAAAAGAAGAACAATCCGCGACTTTTCCGATAAGGAAGTAACGGATAAAGTGCTGGAAAAAGTATTATCGGCAGCCTTTAAAGCTCCGACCAACGACCATTTGCGACAATTTGAGTTCATTGTCGTGAAAGGGCAAGAAAACATTGCCCGACTTATATCACCAGTGGCAGAAAACACCAAAAACATTCAACAAACCGGACTTGAAGCCGCCGCAGATATAATGGACAAAGACGGATATGCCATGTTTGTTGATGCGTTACCCAAACAACAACGTATGCTAATGCAAAGTAATTGCCTTGTTCTACCGTTTTTCCGACAAAAGGATTGTCCTCTGTGTCACCCGACAGACCAAAGTTCACTCAATTATTTCGCTTCGGCATGGGCGGCAGTAGAAAATATCTTATTAGCAGCAACCGCAGAGGGACTGGCGTGTGCGTTCCGTATTCCCATCGGTAACGAACCGGAATATGTAAAACACCTCGTTAATGCTCCCGAAGAATACGAGTTTACTTGTTTTCTTGCCATCGGCTATGCAGCAGAGAATGCACATATCTGTAAACAGAAAGAAATTTGGATAGAGGATAGAATACATCGTAATATTTGGTAATCTCAAAAATGAAAGGACATATCCTGATATTGACAGCCAATATTTTATTCGGCATTAGTATGCCTATTTTTAAATACCTGTTGACATCTAATGTTCCTCCGAAAGTAATCACCATCATGCGGGCGAGTTTCGCCTGCATGATGTTTTGGCTCGTATCTTTTTTCATGCCAAAGGAGAAGGTATTACTGAAAAATTGGGTAACACTTCTTGTTTGTGCCCTTTGTGGAGTTGGTATCAACTAAAGCGGAAAAACATAATTATTATATACACTTAATCTCACATTTAATTTGTATTTATGTTAAAGCATTTATTAGAACAGAGATTTTTTCGACTATTGTCGGAATACTCGGAGCGTAAAGTTTCTGCATCCGAATTTGTAGAAGCTATTGAAGAATTGGCTATACATTTAGCTGATTTTAGTTTTAACGAACAGGATTATAGCGTTTTACTTCGTTATTTTTCCTTTGGTTTACATCGGCTTAAATCGTATCGTGTGCGGTTTGAGCAAGAAAAAAATACCCTACTTGCATTTGATTGATGAAGCAATAGGACTATTGAATAATGAAATGCGCATAGTCAAATGGCGTATTAAGTACCCTGAACAATTCAAGCAGCACGCAAACAAACTGTTTCTTTCCCCTCTCTTTTTAGCTGACAAAACAAGCCTTGTCAATATCATGGAAATAGTCAGCGGTTTATTCCTTTCCAAATGCATAATATATCAGAATTGCAAACCCGTTCACCTAACGGACTTAGGCAAAGCATTTGAATGGCTATTCAATATCAAACTGGGCGATTATCACCAAAAGCATGAAGATGTTATAAAACGGAAATCTACCAAACTAACGGAATTTCTTAATGGACTAATAGCCCTTATCCGTAAGGAACATGAAAATAAAGGGTATAGATAATCAAGCATTTAGCATCAATTTATACGGGGTAGCCTTGTTACCCCGTAATATCTTTGCTTCCATTTGCCGAACTTTGCTTCATCAATCGATTGGTAATCATTTATGTATAACTTGAAAAATGAAGCAAATATGTATGTAGATAATTACGAGTTCAAAGACTGGATGCAAAAACTACTTGATAAATTAGACGAAGTAGGAAAAGATGTAAAGAGTCTGCAAACCAATCCCGAAGTAATGCCGGGTGATAAGTTATTGGATAATCAGGATTTATGCCTGCTGTTCAAAGTTAGTACCCGTACATTGCAGAGATTGCGAAGCAAAAAAATGCTATCCTTTATGATGATTAGCGGTAAAGCCTATTATCGGGCTTCTGATGTGCGAGAGTTCATAAAGGAAAGGTTTGATGTAGGTACGCTCCGAAAGTTTGAAAAAGAACACGGAACAGACAAATAGGAAAGAAACTATCCCGAAGTTGTACACGTGGCAACTCCGGGATTTTTCTTTTTGTGCAAGCTGTTTTTACTCCTCTGCTGATATTGTCCCCTCCCTTTGATAAGACTGTTCAAACCGTCTGCTTAAAAGCACTATCATTTCATTAGTCTTTATCAATTCCAAAGTACATTGTTCCAGTCTGTAAAGCAAAGCAAGTGCTTTCTTTTCTGAAAAATTGGAATGAAGTTCTTTCACTACCTGATTGTAATTCTGTCCTATGGTCCTGAATTGTGAATAGAACTGTGTTAGCTGAATATAATAATCCACCTTACTTTTATCCCTTACTGTTACCTTAAACGACTTACCGAAAATACAGTTCTTAATAAAATGCGCTTTGATAGTGTAACCTGACCTATCAAAAAATGACAGGAATTTGGCGTTCTCCACATCGTCCAAATTGAACGAATACCGATGTGTGCGTGGGTCAAGTTTAGGCTTGCGCCCTCCATTGTGTTGATACTTCTTTTTCTGTTCCATAATTATAATTTTTACATGGTTTACGACTTCGGAGTAAACCAAACCACCTTATCAGGTGGCAAGGTTTTGAGGTGCAAAAAGCGAATAGCGGACCTCAAAACACAACTTGCTATGTTCTAATGAACATAAAAATCCTTCTTCTGTCGGATTGCCAAAGCAAGCGGTTCGGCTTCTTCCTCTGTCTGTTTATCAATTACAAAATTACAGACAGCAATTTATCTTTGAAATATAGCCCACTACGCCAAATAACGACACAAACGGTCAAAGTAACCCTATTTTTAAAAGCGTCTGTTTTTACCCTTTTCTTTGCCGGAAATTGATTGAATGAAAGCAATATATAAGACTGCCAAACAATCTTTATAAATGGCTTTAAACTATGCTTGAAAGCTATTTAAAGAAAAAGCGATATAGCTATAAAATTGGCTGGCTTTCTTTCAATCAGTATCGAAAATCAATCAACCTATTTATAAACCATTAAAAATTGAAAGCATGGAAGAAGTGAAACAATCATTACAGAAAAAACAGGAGAACTACAAAGCGGCGTATCTCCAAAAGCGAACAATCTGCAACCGTCAAAGCGTGTACATAAGCGGAGAGATACAGAAACGTATCATGCAGATTGTAGGGGTGATTACAGGCAAACAGGTAAGTATCGGAAATTTCATTGATAACGTACTGGAAGAACATTTGAATACACACAATGATGTTCTTTCGGCTCTCTACCGGGAAGAAATGCAAAAAGGAATATTCAACGAGCCAAAAGAGAAAAACGTATGAATATCATAACTATTGAGGAACAGACTTTTAAACAGGTGTGCGGTCGGTTTTCCGGCTTCGCCAGTCAGGTGGAACGGATTTGCAAAGAGAATACCCGCCAGCCGGATGAATGGCTGTCAGGTCGTGAAGTGTGTGCCCTGCTTGGTATCAGCATCCGAAGTTTGCAGAACTACCGGGATAGCGGTAAACTGGGCTACTCCCAAATAGGTAACAAGCTGTACTATAAATCTGCCGATATTGAAAGACTGATTGCTGAATGTACGGAAAACAAGAAAACGAATTATCAATCAAACAATAAATAAATATTGTCCTATGGAAAAGAAAGAAGAAAATAATACGGAAATAAACCAGTCATTCAAATTGTCTGCTATTGTCGGAATTTGGGAAAGTTTAAACCTTCATCCTACGGTGATGATATACCAAAGCAAGAAAAAGTATTTCCTTTCGATGCTCCATGTATCTGATAACGGACAGGCGAAACCAGCCGTTTACGAGATACAGAAAGAAGATAACCGTTACTTCATCGTTGAAGCCTTTAAACGGCTTTATATCGGCTATGATGCGGTAAAAGATAGTATTTCCATATTTTACTATGGCGAGTATCTGCGTAACTGACAGGTGTATGTCTGTCAATCATTCAAACGAATTATAAATCAATATAACGATATAACAATATGGAACTGATAAACGGCAACAATGAAATAATTAGGGACTTTTTTCAGTCTATGGATAGAATATTAGACGGTATCAGCCGACTGGCAAAAGAAAGCAGACCGCATTTGAACGGTGAAAAGTTTCTAAGCAACCGGGAAGCATCCAAATATCTGAAAGTAAGCATCCGCACGCTGCAAGAATGGAGAGATACGGGCGTTATCCCTTACATTCAGATAAAAGGCAAAATAATCTACCGTCAAAGCGATATAGAAAGGCTTTTGCAGACCTATTATAATAAAGAACGGCAGGAATAGCCTACCATTTTTAAAAACACACATTTTTTCCGAAACTGACTAAGAACATTAACTTTATTAGTGTAGTATTTCGTCTGTGCAAGTCTTTAACTAAAAATACAACCCGGAGCGTAGCGCAGGTGTGGAGATTTTTAGTTAAACCCGTAGGGCTTGGACTTGAACGGACGGAATACGGAGCTTACCTTTGTTAATGTTTTATTCAGCTTTGGAAAAAGTACGAAAGCCGGATAATAAATTGGGTAACTATATACAATCTTACAGTATAACCCTTGTAAAGAGATATAAAGACTTGTTAAGTCATATTGGCAGAATATTGCCTTATAAAAATGTATTCTTGTCAGTTTCTCTGGCGCAACAACTTACAAATCATGAATTATAAATTTTGGCACACTATTAGCATTATATTTATTAGTGTCATAGGCATCCGTTTGCTGATAAATTAGAAATGATATACGGCTGGCTCTTATAGATGTCTCTCCAGTAAATGAGAATACGTGATGATAATATGTTTTACTTATAAAAAATTATTATGGGAATTAAACCTGGTCCTAAAAGAATTGCGACTTCTACAGGAAAGCCTGATCGTCGTCAAAGAGACAACAAGCAGACGCCTGGGAACACACCATCTTTGAAGCCCCATATTCATAAAAAGGGGGATTAATCTTCTTTTAAAAACGGATGTCCTTATCTTTAGATATTAGACATCCGTGGAGAAGAGATTGAATTGTTTTTACACTCAAATCGCGTAGCAGAACGATTTGAAATCTTATCAAAGTCACTGTTAGTTTGGCATTTTAACAGTGACTTTTTTATAACGGTAGAAGTAATATTTTATTATAGGTAAAACTGTATTTTATTTTTTGGGGGGAAATATCTGATTGATTTTCTTCCAATGGGGAAATTTCTTATGTGCTATTTCTGCGGTTATATCGCTTTCAATCACTTGGTATTTACCGCTTACTTTATTAAACAGCTTCTTCATGTCCTCGTTTACTTTCTGATTGGTGATTTTGGCGTATATCTGTGTCGTTTGAATAGAACAGTGTCCCATGAGTTTGGAAAGTGTTTCTATCGGAACTCCCTGTGATATACACGTTTGGGTGGCATATGTATGGCGTGCCATGTGATAGGTTAAATTCCGTTCTATACCGCATAATTTGGCTATTTCTTTTAGGTTAATGCAGATATTGGAAAGGCTTATCATATTGAAGACCTTATCTGTTTTCCTTTCATCCTTGTACTTCTCTATAATCATCAGGGGGATGCTTAACAGTTTAATATTACATATCGTCCCCGTCTTTTGGCGTGGTATCTTTATCCATGTGCTGCCGTCCTGTTCCGTTATCAGGTTATCAACCGACAAGGAGCACATATCCGCATACGACAAACCCGTAAAAGACGAAAAAATAAACCAGTCCCTTGTACGGTAATATCTTTTAGTCGCTATCGGAGTGGTGAGTAACTTTTGAAATTCTTCTTCCGTCAAGTACCTGTATTTTTTCAAAGGCTGTTCCGCCACATAATTCATAAACGGGTTACGTCTTAGTGTTCCCTGATTGATGGCACATGTGACTATCTTCTTTAGTGAAATCATGTGTCCCAAAACGGTGCTTGCCTGCATCCGTTTTTCTACCCTCAAATAGAAATCGAAATCGTTTATAAACTTATGTGTAAGGCTGACTAACGGTACATCTTCCGAATTGTATTTCATACGGATAAAGTTAGAGAGGTGCTTAAATGTCAATAGATAGCAATAGTAACTACCATAAACACGGTTTACACCTACGCATTTTTCATACTCTGCGTTATGTTCCTGAAACAGTTGTAACAGGTTACTTGCTTTTTCCCCGATACCGTTTAAGGCGTTTTTCACCCTTTCGGCTGTTACATACCCTTCGGTTTCCACTATCCGGGAATAATGGGCTTTTACCTGCTTCTCCAAACGGTCAAGTGTCCGGTTTATCTCCATGAGTTCTTTTCTTTCTTTTTTCGCCCGTCCTTTCTTTGCGTCCCAATCAGAGGATGAAAGATTTATTTTTGTGCTGAACTGTACGGAGTTCGCATCTACCGTTATGCGTCCGACAATCGGACAAGTGCCGTCTTTTTTGCGTTTGGACGTATTGAGATAAAACAAGACAGTAAAGGTGCTTCTTTTGGCTTTTGTATTCTTTTCCATATTGATAGTAATTTAGAATGATATGTTTATTGTTCTGTGCCAACCAACCGGAATTTATCCTTTATCCGTTCTTCCAGTTTGTCGGTGTCCTCTGATATTTTATTATTACTGATTTTTGCGTATATCTGCGTGGAACGCAAATCCCTATGTCCTAACATGCGGCTTACTGTTTCTATCGGTACGCCTTGCGACAGGCAAATTTCCGATGCGTAGGTATGTCTCCCGGCATGGAAAATTAAGCGTCTATCAATGTTACACAGTTTGGCTATCACCTTCAAATTTTTATTTAGTTTCCCACAGCTAAGCATCGGTAACAGTTTTTCGTCAGGGGCTAAACCTTTGTACTTGTCAAGGATTTGTAGGGGAATTTCCATTAAGGGAATTTCACAGGGCGTTCCGGTTTTCTGCCGGGTGGTTTCTATCCATAGCACGCCATCGGAAGCCCTGACGATGTTCTTTGCAGTCAGGTTGCAAATATCCCTGTATGCCAAACCTGTAAAGACGGAAAATAGAAACATGTCACGTGTTAAATATCTGCAAGGATGGTCTAATGGTGTGACCATTATTTTATTCAGTTCGTCACGTGTCAGATATTTTTGTTCGGGCTTCGGTCTTTCAGGTGAATAGCCATCAAACGGGTCACGGGTTATAATTCCCTCACCAATGGTAAGTTTTATCATTTTACGCAAATGGCGCATGATACCTAATATCGTGTTGGGCTTTAATTTCAGTTCCACACGTAGATAAAAATCGTATTTTTCGATAAAAGAGAAATCAAGCTGTGTAAATGGAATATCCGATAGCTTGCATTTTAGGGACATAAACCGTTTAAGATGGTTCAGGGAGTTTTCATACTGTACCTGTGTGGATAACTCACGGTTCACACCTACACGTTTCTTAAATTCTTCATTGTGGCGTGCAAAGTATCTGATTAGTGTTTCCTGCTGGGATGCGATGCCCTGAAAAGCGTTCTTTACCTCGCTTGCAGTGATAGTGTTCTTTTCTTCCTGCAACTTACGGTAACTGGTATTTATCGCCACCCCCATTTTATCCAGCATGGCGTTTACTTCGGTAGCGTGTTTGCTCTTGCCTGTTACCCTGCCTGAAACAATATCCCAAAGAGATGCTTTGGCGGTAACTTTTGCACTGAACTGTACAACATCTTTTCCGATGGTGATTTTTCCTATAACGGGGCACTCGCCGTTTTTCTTTTCATCGGTCTTTCTTAAATAGAAATGCACTTTCAATTCTGTTTTCATATCTCTGTTTTTTTAAGTTGATAAAATTACATTCAACAGAGTTATTTGAAATGATGCAAGCCACTGACAAACAGACCGTTCAAAGGTCTAATAAGGACAGCGAAAAGAAAGAAACGAGCTGATTTGCAGAAGTCCGTCCTAATTCCTTTTTTTTCTGCCTGTTGCCGACCTCTAAAAAGGGTAACGGATAAGCAACGGAACTACTACCTGAATACGCTCTTTTTTTCTCTTTCAAGGGTGGACAGCTAACGACTACAAACGACAAACACACATGATTATCTGCGCTTTACGTCTTATTGCTAATGATTACCTTTTCAGTATATACTTTCGCCTCATTGGTCACGCTCGAGGAGGGAGTGCCGATCGAGACCATCAGCAAAATGCTGGGACACTCCAACATAAAGACCACCCAGATATATGCCCGTGTAACTCCGAAGCGACTGTTCGAGGACATGGACAGGTTCGTCGAGGCAACCCGCGATTTGAAACTTATTCTTTAATCCTTAAACAATTAAACAATCATTATCATGCGCAGTACATTTAAGCTTTTATTCTACATCAACCGTAACAAGGTAAAATCGGACGGCACGACCGCCGTCCTCTGCCGGATCAGCATCGACGGAAAGAAATCGGCTGTCACGACAGGCATCTATTGCAAACCCGGAGACTGGGACAGCAAGAAGTGTGAAATCAAAACAGCCAGGGAGAACAACCGCCTTACCGCCTTCCGAAGCCGGCTGGAAGAGGCGTACGGGAACCTGCTGAGGAACCAGGGAGTGGTCACGGCCGAGCTGCTCAAGACCACCGTATCCGGTGCCAATTCCGTGCCGGAATACCTCCTGCAGGCCGGAGAGGTGGAACGCGAACGGCTCAGGGTCCGCTCCAAGGAGATCAATTCCACCTCCACCTACCGCCAGTCGAAGACCACGCAGCTTAACCTCAGGCAGTTCATCGAATCCCGCGGGATGAAGGACATCGCCTTTTCGGACATCACCGAGGAGTTCGCCGAATCGTTCAAGGTCTTTCTCAAGAAGGAGCTGGGACACAGGAACGGACACGTGAACCACTGCCTGTGCTGGCTCAACCGGCTCATCTACATCGCCGTGGACCGGGAAGTATTGCGTGCCAACCCGATAGAGGACGTGGCATACGAGAGGAAAGAAGCGCCTAAACTAAGGCATATCAGCCGCAGTGAACTGAAGCGGATGATGGAAACCCCGCTGCCCGACCCGATGATGGAGCTGGCACGCAGGACGTTCATCTTCTCCTCACTGACCGGTCTGGCCTACGCGGATACGAGGGCTCTCCATCCCCGTGTGGCACGAATGCCGTCCACAACTTTAAGCCGATGTGAGAGAAAGCTGCAAAAACGGGCAAAACGGGCGATGTTCCGTTCACGGGTTGCCGCCGGTATGGGGATCAGCACGGCGTTGGCGGCTTTCTCTTTAAAGAACGGCATCCAGGCGATACAAAGGAGAAGATCTTGGCGACAAAGGCTGCTTGTCGGCCTTCCTTAAATCTAAATACCAGATTACTCATCTTTCTGTCGAATACCGATATGTCCTTGCATCTGGTCGGGTAATAATCGTGAATATAGAAACACAATGCTCCATCGATACGCATCTTGCCTTTGAAGTGAGTATTGTACGGGAAGAACTGGCGCACGAAATCGCTCTCGAAAGTAAAGCGGAGTATGTCACACCAAAGGATGAGCGTGGTTTCATCCTGTACACGATAGAGTTCTCCGTTGATGCTTTCTTTATCCGACAAACCAATGCCGATTATCAGGCGGTCATTAAAAGCGTCTTTTGATACAATATACCAATCAAAGGATTGGCAGATGCCCACGATGTCACAATCATTGGAACAAAGGAAGTAGAAGGTATGTCGGGTTTCTGGATAATCAGAAACTCGCCAGACATTTCGGAAAGGCGGAAATAGTTGCCGACATAGGCTTCCTCTACTTCGCTGAAGGATATGGATATGATGAAGTTTTCTATCATTAGCTATAAAGATTCAGTCGTATATTCCAATGATTATCATCTACACTTACTTGAGGCTGTATAATGGTATATACTTCAGTACTTATTGCAGGAGATAGTTGTATAATATAAGAAGGAGCAACTAAATAGTCACTTAATATATTTATTAGATTTTCGCTTTTTCCTTCTTTCCCATAGCGCGTAGATATATCTTCTTTTATATCTTTTCCATTGTATCTTATAGCTTCTATTTCTGTTTTTCCTCTCAATATATTTCCTATGATATGTACCTCAATATTGTCTGTTTGTTCACCGGGTATATAGCTTAGCCTGCCTTTATAAGGAATAAGCCTTTCTTGAATAAATTGGAAAGAGGAAGATAATGACTGTTGTCCAATAAGTCCCCATACACTATCTAAACAAAATCTTTTGATTTCTTTCTGTCTGAATTCACCATGCGAATTGAAATAAATTTCATATAAAATTCCATTTAGGACATGATTCATGCCATTTTGTGAATATTTTTTGAGGTTTTTGTATAAAGACGAAAACCAATTTGAAACCTTAAACGAATTTTTAGAACATTGTAATAAGTTCCGTCCTAATAAAAATAACAGGTTTTTATCAATGTCTGCAATATTAATGTCATTTAGGCGGTCTGGTATAGTATTTTGCTTATTAAAGTTTTGTGAATGAAGCAAATTTAATATTTGGGCAATAGGGGTAGAGATATTTTCGTAATCATAATTTTCATCTTTCAAAGCCCAACTTTCATACAATTCTTTATGGGATTTTGATTGATTTAAGCAGGAGGAGATGCCTTTATTAAAGTAAAAGTCACCAATGAGACATGAATGCTCCCAAGTTGTTTGTTTCCCTTTTGTTTGGTAAAATACTGTAGCACGTACTTTCTTAAACAAAGTTTCTACAGGAATTTTTTCTTCAATAAATTGTAATAAAGCACCTGTATAAACACTATGGTTGGGAAAACCGGTGTCAATAGCCGGCTCATTGGGAGAAGTTGAATATGCAATCATTGTTCCTTTAGGAGCCATTAATGGTGCTATAGACAAGCTTTCTCCACCTCTGACATTTGTTGGATAAATCCTACAGGCATCCAGAATGACAATATGCACTTTTGTCTGTTTGTCTTCCTTAAAAATCTCAAGAACTTCGGACAATAGAAGAGATGCTCTTTTTAAGAGAAAGATTTTTTCTCTTTCGTCTGGCAAAGAAGTAACATTCAACAAGTCAATCCCTGCCAAATAGTTTTCATCTTTTATCTGGAAAGCATGCCCGGCATAATAAAATATTATATCATCATAATCTTTTATATCCTTTTCTAAAGTTGATAGTATTTTTGCATATTCACTACCACATTGATTATAAAATGTTTTAGTAGTGATGCCTAAAGAATTTAGCTTTTCGGCTAATTCTTTAGCATCATTTTCAGGATTTTCGAGTTGTGTCAAATATGTGTATTTAGAATTACCAATAAGGTATGCTAAAGTTGCCATAGTTTCTTTAATTTCAGTATTATATGCAAAAATATATTTTAAGATTCTATTCTTACCCATTTTTACCTAAAATCTTAAATGGAAAAGAAGGTGTGTCAAAATGCACCCCTTCTTTCTTTTACGCACAAAGCCCCGACTTTCACAAGCTGGGGCTTTGTTATTACCTAAAGA
>OODQ01000119.1_pt1 | contig 80764 bp, 77 predicted proteins | sample 1671321 | NCBI WGS metagenome assembly OODQ01 (sample SAMN06348144, study PRJEB24527) | human gut metagenome | biome: human gut; feature: ankylosing spondylitis patient; material: feces | host: Homo sapiens | place: China | collected 2015-10
CGCATGAAGTGGGACGTGGATGCCATTTCCTGATGGTTTGACCATCGGAACAGCCTCCGCTTCGCTCTGGCCGTATTTAGAGGAATTATTCTTTTATGTTTGGGTCCTGAAAAGCCTGCGGGCTTTTCAGGACCCTTTTTCACGCAAAAGATTGAAACCGGCAAATGATGCCGGTTTTCTTTATGACTCTTTCTGTGAAAATGCAATGCCGGACAGCCCGCAGGCCGTCCGGCATTGCTCTTATAAAAATAAAAATTCCGCTGTTTATGGCCAGAGCAAAGCGGAGGCCATTTAAGATCGTCAGCTGTTCTCCTTCCAGAACAATCCGCCGCTGGTCTGGAACAGCATCCACGGGTTCACGCTCTTGCTGCCAAGCTTGAAGTCCATGGTCAGCTCCTCGCCCAGCACACCCACAGCCTGCCCCTTTTCCACGCTCTGCCCGGCAGAGACGGAAAGAGTCTGCAGCCCGTACAGGTAGCTGCGCATCCCGCAGCCATGGTCGATGACCACCGTGTTGCCGGTAAGGGCCAGCTCTGCGGCCAGCACCACCACGCCGTTTGCAGGGGCGCGGCAGGGCTCGCCGGGAATGGTGTAGAGCTTTGTGGAGTTGGAACGGCTGCTCTGCCTGCCGTTCACCACCCTGACCTGACCGTAATCCACAAGAGTGGTGTAGCTTTCCACCGGGTTCACAAAGCCGCCCTGCCACATTTTTTCCCGCGCGGGCGCTTCGTACAGGCCCCAGACTGCATTGCGGAACTGGGTGTTTGCCGCATCCGATGCATCCGGTTCCGGCTCCACGTCCACCGTGCCAAAATCCTTGGGCAGCACGATGATGCTGCGGGTGATGGTCTCGCCGTTCACGGTAATGTTCACCTCATGCCCGCCGGAGGAAGCGTTGTATGCCGCCGGGATATAGGCCCGCCAGCCATCGGCTGCACGCACGCACTGCACATTGCCAAGGTCGGTCTCCACAGTGGGTGCTGCATCGCCGGTCATGCCGGAGATGCGCAGGCCCACAATGCCGCCCTGCTCCACCCGCTCGGCGGAAAGCTCCACCTCCGCGCTGGCCTGTAGGGTGAACCGGAAGGCATAACGATACCAGCCGGTGGGCTTTGCGGGCTTTTCCAGCCCCAGATTTTTGCGCACTGAGCCGGTGCTGCCGCCCTCAAATTGGGTGGCCATGCCGCCCTCCGGCACCCGCCAGACCGATAGCTCTGCCTTATATTCGCCATTGGCCGGGAACAGAAAGCTCTCGTATTCACTGGCTGTGCCCGTGAACACCGTCTCGCCGGAAGCCGTCCGGATGGTGAGGGTGGTGTAGCTGGCCCAGTCCGGCAGGCTGAGGGCCGGGTGGGCCGTGTACAGCGTGCCCAGCTTCTGCACCGTGAGGGTGGCGGGGCTGGCAAACACCTTATCGAGCTTTCCGCCGATGAGCGGCACCTGCCAGCACCAGCCGTTGGGTTCCAGCGCTTCGGTGCCAAACTGCGCGGTGCTGTCCGGGCAGCCGCCCTCGGTGGTAAAGGCATAGCTCACGCCCATCACCGCGCCCAGAAAGATGCCTACGCCCAGCACCACACCCACGAGCCAGAGCAGAAAACGCTTCATGATACACTCCTTCTATGTAGCAAAAAGGGCGCACCGGCACAGCCTTTTGCAGACTGCCGGTGCGCCCGAAGGTTTACGGTTCGTGTTTTTATTCTGCAGCATCCTCTGCAGGGGCAGCCTCTTCGGCAGCAGCCTCCGGCTCTACCGTTGCAGCATCGTCCTCGCCGAACAGCAGACGCTCGTACTCGTCCAGCTCCTTCTCACGGCGGTGCAGGTAAACAGCAACAGCAGCAAGGGCACCGGCAACAGCGGCCAGAACAGTGATCACAGCGACCAGACAAGATTTCTTCATAGGTTCAATACACTCCTTTTTGCGTTGAAACGATGTTTCAGCTTTCATTCCAGTGCTTGTTGGCTTTTATTATACCCGTTCCTGTCAAAAATTACAACCATTCAGGTCAAAAAGGCCAAAATTTCATACCATAAGCTTCTTATATGACTTAAACGCGCCGGGCAGCGTATACTCGGCCTGCAGGGCTTCCCGGCTTGCCCACACGCAGCCTGCCGGGGCGCTTTGGGCAGGCAGATGCAGCAGGATGCCGCTCATGTGCCACTCGATATGGCTGAAGATGTGCTTTGCAGCGGGCAGCGCTTCCGGCGCGGCGGTGCCGGTATTCACCCCCATGGCCTGCAGGCGGGCAAGGACCTCTCCGGCTGCAAGGGCTTCACCCTCCCACAGTACCGGCTGCCACAGCCCGGCAAGCAGGCCCTTTTGGGGCCGCTGCTGCAAAAGGAAGCCTGCCGGGCTTTCCAGCAGGGCCAGCGTCACAGGCTGCAGTCTGCGGGGCTTGGGCGCTGCTTTGCGGGGCAGCTCCAATGCAGTGCCCGCAGCACAGGCGGCGCACAGGTGGGCAAGCGGGCATTTTTCGCACAGGGGCGCACCGTTCGGCACGCAGACCAGCGCTCCCAGCTCCATAAGGGCCTGATTGTAGTCGCCGGGCGCATCCGGCGGCTGGTGCTCCATCACGCGGGCGGTGAACGCTTTTTTCACTGCCGGTTCCGTGACGGCAGCGGGGTCGTTGTACAAACGGGAGAACACCCGCAGCACATTGCCGTCCACGGCGGGCACCGGGATGCCGAAGCTGATGGACGCAACGGCTCCCGCCGTGTAGTCCCCGATGCCGGGCAGGGCCCGCAGGGCATCATAGTCGGCGGGCAGCTGTCCGCCGTACTGCTCGCAGACGATGCGTGCAGCCTTTTGCAGGTTGCGCACCCGGCTGTAGTAGCCAAGACCCTCCCAGAGCTTGTGCAGCTTTTCCTCTTCGCAGGCGGCAAGGGCCGGAATGTCCGGCAGGGCGGCGAGAAAGCGTTCGTAGTAGGGCAGTGCCGCCGAGACCCGGGTCTGCTGCAGCATGATCTCGCTGAGCCACACATGGTAGGGGCTGGGGTCGGTGCGGAAGGGCAGGATGCGGTGGTTTTTGTAAAACCAGTCCAGCAGGGCAGAGGAAATGTTTTCCACTTCTTTTGTGCTCCTTGTTGAAAAGTCGGGCATCTTTCTGATTTAGAATTGCCTCCGCTTTGCTCTGGCAATCATAGCGGTAAAATTTTTATAGAAAGCGATCCCGGAAAGTCTGCGGACTTTCCGGGATCGCACTTTCACAGGTAAGGCCGCCGCGGTCAACAGCTGTATCATTTTAAAGCAGCAGTTTCCGGATACGGCCCCTTGCGTGAAAATGTGTTTGGAGCGGCCCGCAGGCCGCGACAAACACGAATATTAAAAATTCATTCCGCTGAATATGCCCAAAGCGCAAGCGGAGGGCATTCAAATCGTCATACTCAGAAGCCGTATGCAGTGCGGGGGAAGGGCAGCACGTCACGGATGTTCTGGATGCCCGTGAGGTACATGATCATCCGCTCGAAGCCCAGGCCGTAACCGGCGTGCTCCACGCCGCCGAACTTGCGCAGGTTCAGGTACCACTCGTAGTTGGTCTTGTCCATGCCCAGCTCGTCCATGCGGGCCACCAGCTTGTCGTAGTTCTCTTCACGCTGGCTGCCGCCGATCAGCTCGCCGATGCCGGGCACCAGCATATCTGCTGCGGCCACGGTCTTGCCGTCGGCGTTCTGCTTCATGTAGAAGCTCTTGATCTCTTTGGGGTAGTCGGTGACAAAGACCGGCTTCTTGTACACCACCTCGGTCAGGTAGCGCTCGTGCTCGGTCTGGATATCCACGCCCCACTCCACGGGGTACTGGAACTTCTTGTTGTTCTTTTTCAGAATTTCGATAGCCTCGGTGTAGCTGATGCGGGCGAACTCGCTGTTTGCCACCAGCTCCAGACGCTCGACAAGACCCTTGTCGATGAACTGGTTGAAGAAGGCCATCTCGTCCGGGCAGTTGTCCAGCACATAGCGGATGACGTATTTGATCATAGCCTCGGCGTTGTCCATGTAGCCGTTCAGGTCGCAGAAGGCCATCTCCGGCTCGATCATCCAGAACTCCGCAGCGTGGCGGGTGGTAAAGCTCTTCTCGGCGCGGAAGGTGGGGCCGAAGGTGTACACCTTGCCAAAGGCCATGGCCATAGCCTCGGCCTCCAGCTGGCCGGAAACAGTCAGGTTGACCGGCTTTTCAAAGAAGTCCTTGCTGTAATCCACAGCGCCGTCCTCGGTCTTGGGCAGATTGTCCAGATCCAGCGTGGTCACGCGGAACATCTCGCCGGCACCCTCGCAGTCGGAAGCGGTGATCAGCGGAGAGTGGGCGTAGACAAAACCGTTCTCCTGGAAGAACTTGTGGATGGCGTAGGCAGCCACGCTGCGCACGCGGAAGGCGGCGTTGAAGGTGTTGGTGCGGGGGCGCAGGGTGGGCATGGTGCGCAGATACTCCATGCTCATCTTCTTTTTCTGCAGGGGGTATTCGTCGGCGGGGCAGTCGCCCAAAATCTCCACGCTCTCGGCGTTCAGCTCAAAGGGCTGCTTTGCCTGCGGGGTGAGCACCAGCTTGCCCTTGATGCGCAGGCTGCTGTACAGACCGGTGTGGATGACTTCATCGTAGTTTGCCAGCTTACCGGCTTCCAGCACGACCTGCAGGGTCTTGAAGCAGCCGCCGTCCGACAGGGCGATGAAGCCGATGTTCTTGGAATCACGGATGTTCTTGGCCCAGCCGCACACGGTGACCACCGTGCCGTCGGCGGGAGTGTTCTTGTACAGCGAGACGATCTCAGTACGTTCCATCTTTCTTTCCTCCGATATAAAATAAAAAGACAGCTTTGCCCTGAATTTTCAGGGCGAACAAGCTGTCTTGTAATGTCCGCGGTGCCACCTGAATTACCGGAAGTGTCCGGTCGCTCACGCGCTCTTTGTTTAAGCGCTGTCCCTGTAACGCTGGACCTGCGGCGCACCTACTGAGCGGCAGACGCGCTGCCGTGTTCAGTTTGCTGCTCCCGGGTGTTCGTTCACGCGGCGCACGGGCGCGGCTCTCAGCTGTGCCGCACTCTCTGGGCCGGACGGCCCGCGCTACTTTTCCCGTTCCTTGCATTTGTTGTTTTAAAATAGCACGTTGGCGGCATTTTGTCAACCTTACGGTGCGGCATCAGGCAAATTTTCGCTTTTTTGCTTGTCAGAACGCCTTTTCTCTGGTAAAATGGAAAAAAGCGGTATTCCGCAAAAACAGATTCTGGAGGAGATCATGAAACACACACACCATATCATCCGTCTGCTGACCCTTGCCGTGGTCAGCTGCGCACTGGCAGCCCTGCTGAGCGGCTGCACCAAGGAGGAATTCATTGCCGGATACAACGAATTTATGTTCGGCGACTGGTTCCCCACCTACGGAGGCACTTCCCAGTCCGGCACATCGTATGATCCCGACCACGTCTACGACCCGCCAAACCCCGAGTGCGATGCCAAGATCTCCTCTCTGCTGAGCCAGCTGTACTCGCTGGAATCCTCGGCACGGTCTGCGGTGTCCTCCGCAATATCTGCCGCAAAGGATGAGTACCACGCTCTGCCCGCCGAAGAGCGGACCTTTGCCAATAAGGTCAGCATCGCCTACAAGCATCTCTCCTCGGTGGAGAGCACCTACGACAGTGCCGTCTCCTCGGTGGTCAGCGAGATGCGCCGCGTGCTGCGGGAGTATAACCAGCCCGAGACCGTGGCCGATCAGGCATGGAGTTACTATCAGTCTGCCAAGAGCAGCATGATCTCCAGCCTTGGCGGCTGACCCTCAACTTAATAGTGCATCCGCGAGGCCCTGTGCTGCCAGATATCCGGCGTACAGGGCCTCATTTAAGTTGTTGCCGTGCCCGCCGATCTCGATCAGCAGACTGCCGGTGGTCAGGTCCTGATTATAAAACCGATAGCTGAACAGCACCGGGCGGGTAAAGCCGGGATATTTTTCCTCCATGCTGCGCTCCCACGCAGCGGCAAAGCGAAGGTTCTGCCGCCATGCGGGCAGCTGCACGCTGGTGCCGTTGTCGCACCCGCAGATGATCATCACCTGCGCCGCCTGCCGCCCGTCTATGCTGCACACCGGGGCGCAGCGAGTGCCGTTTTCCCGCTCGATGGCGTCGCGGTGGACGTCCAGCACCACCTTGATGCTGGGGTACTGCGCCAGATACTGCTGCACCACCGCACGGCTGTTGGCGTAGCTGCCGGTGTAGCTGGGGTAGTCGTTCAGGGTCTCGTCGTGCAGGGTGCAGATGCCCGCCGCATTGAGGGTATCGGCCATCACCCGCCCCACCGCGCACATATTGATGCTGCGGTCGGTGCTGCGGGCACCGTCCCCGGGGGTGAACCACAGCCCGGCAGAAAGGCGGTAGTCCTCGGTGGCGTGGGTGTGCATGATGAGCACCTGCGGCGCGGCGCTGTCTTTCTCGATAGCAAAGGGCAGGGGCTGCGCCGCCTCGGCGGCAATATCTGCCGCCGTCTGCCGGGTGTTATTCTTGATGCTGCCCGCGCCGCAGGGAATGTACTTTTCGCCGCTGCCCTGCCCGAACTGCTGCTCTGTCACCGTACCCGCATCGGCAGGGCGGGCTTCGTCCGGCTGCAAGGCCACAAGATACTGCTCCACCCCGGTCTGTACCGGAGCGGCAGCCTCCTGCGCCGGAGAGGGCGCGGATGCAGCCTCCGGCACGCTTTCTGCAGCCGCAGCCGCCCGGCTCTCCACCGTCTGCTGCCCCAGATGCAGCAAAGTCTGCGCCGCAGGCACCGGCGCTGCCAGAAAGGCCGCCAGCACCAGCGCGGCGCTGCGGGCAAAGAGGCACAGCGCTGCAAACAGCACCACCGCCTGCAAAAAGGGCACTGCCCTGCTCTGCCCCGCAGGCAGACGCCAAGGCTCTCTGCTGCGCATGGCAAGACCTCCTTTCTTCACCCCGTCAGCCAGAAAAGCTGCTGCACGGTAAGGCGGGGCTGCAGGGCGCGGTTGACCGCACCTGCCAGCAGCGCCGCGCCGTGGGCAATGACGCTGTCCAGTGCGCGGGGGGTGACCACAAGGTCTGCCCCCTCCTGCGCCTGCATCAGGGTGGGGATGCCCGCCGCCACCACCGGCACGCCCAAGGTGTCCCGGGTCAGGTGGCGGGCGTTGTCGGCCTGCGCCGGGTAAAGCCCGGTATCCGAAAACTGTACCGTGCGCCCCAGCCGCTGCCCCTCGGCAGAGCAGAGACTGTCTACACAGACCACCGCCGCCGGGCGCAGCTGCCCCACCAGCGCCGCCGTCAGCTGCTGCAGCGACAACCCGGTGGCTGCCGCCACCCCGGGCGCAACGGCTGCCACCGGGCGCAAGCCCCGCACCGGCGGGGCAGCGCCCGCGCCCATGGTGACAAGGATGCGCTGCACCGTGCGCGGGCCAAGGGCATCGGCGGTAATGCGGCGGTTGCCCACCCCCAGCACCAGCACCGGGCCTTTGGGCGGCAGCAGGGCGCACAGTTCCCGGGCGCACACCTCGATGACGGCGGCGTCCCGCTCGTCCAGCACGCTGACGCTGGGCATTTCCAGCGTGACATACCTGCCCCGGGGGCGGCTGAGCCCCTCGCGGGCAATCTCCACCCTTGTCACCGTAACCCCGCCGTGGCGGGCGGTGGCCAGCCGCACCCCGGCTGGCAGCGGCTGCGCTGCGCCCGAAAACAGCTCGTCGGCCATATCCGTAGTACGCATTTTCCACACTCTCCGTTCCTTTTTGGGGCAAAAGCCCGCTTTCTTGCCGGAAAGTATGGGAAAAATAAAACTTTTCCAAACAAAAATCAAAAAAACGCTTGCGCTGGTACGCGAAATATGGTATCATAGGGTGCGCTGTTATAGGTAGCCAAGGAGGTGGAACGAATGCCTAACATCAAATCTCAGAAGGACCGCGTCGTGCAGGCTGCTGCAGAGCAGGCTCACAACAAGGCCATTAAGACCAACCTGAAAACAGTCGTCAAGAAGGCAGACGCTGCCATCGATGCGAATGCCGCTGACAAGGACGCAACCGTCCTGGCTGCTGTTTCCGCGATCGACAAGGCTCGCGCTAAGGGTGTCATCAAGAAGAACACCGCCAGCCGCAAGATCAGCCGTATGGCAAAGCGTGCTAACAAGAACGCTTGATCGCGCAGTTTGATTGACGAACAAAACCTCTGTACCGGGTAACCGGCACAGGGGTTTTTGTTTTTTCCGCTGTTATGTCCCGCACAGCGCGGCAAGGCTCTGCCGCTGCACCGGCTGTAGCAGCTGCTCCGGCGGCAACGACTGCGGCGGCAACGCCATCCACCACACCACCCACGCGGCGGGCACGACTGCCGCCAGCATAAGTCCCGGGTACAAAAGCGCCGGCTCGTGCAGCCACGGACTGCCCGGCGGCAGCACCAGCGCCGTGCACAGGCACAGCGCCGCCCACAGCTCCCACAATACGGTCTGTCCGCTGTGTTTCATGCGCCTCACCTCCGTTTTGCCCCCAGTTTACCAGCCGCCGGGCGCAAAATGTGGCGAAACAGCGCGGGCAAAACATCAGTTCTGGTCGTGGCTTTTGCCCACAAGACTGCATACCACGCCGCAGACAAGGCTTGCGGTGATGCCCGCAGAAGCAGCGGTCAGCCCGCCGGTCAGGATGCCGATGGCACCCTTTTCCGCCACGGCGGTGCGCACCCCCTTTGCCAGCAGATGCCCGAAGCCCAGCAGGGGCACGCTCGCCCCCGCACCGGCAAACTCTGCCAGCGGCGCATACAGCCCCACCGCCGAGAGCACCACCCCCGCCACCACATAGCCGGTGAGGATGCGTGCCGGGGTCAGCTTTGTCAGGTCGATGAACAGCTGCCCCACCGCGCAGATGGCGCCGCCTATTAAAAATGCCCACAGATAGTTCATTTCAGCTCTCCTTTTCCGGTGCGGTCAGCTCTACCAAATGCGCCACCGCCGGGATGCTCTCCTTTTGCAAAAAGGTAGTCTGGCTCATCAGTGCCCCAGTGGCGAGGAACAGCACCCGGCGGCTGCCGCGGCGCAGCAGCTTTGGCAGGATATGCCCACAGAGCACGGCGGCGCAGCAGCCCGCGCCCGAGCCGCCGCTTTTTACCCGCTGCTCCCCGGCATCGTAAAGCAGGCAGCCGCAGTCCGCGTGGTTTTTCAGCAGCAGACCCTCTGCTGCCAACAGCTCCCGCAGCATCTGACTGCCCACCAGCCCAAGGTCGCCGGTGTAGATGCAGTCAAAATCCCGCAGTTCTGCATGGGTATCGGCAAGATAATGCAGCAGGGTGGCAGCTGCTGCCGGTGCCATGGCTGCGCCCATATTGTTGATATCCTTGATGTTATAGTCCTGCACCCGGCCAAGGGTTGCGGCGGCAACGCCCACCCCCTGCCCTGCCGGACGCAGCAGGCAGCATCCGGCGGCGGTGGCCGTCCACTGCGCGGTAGGAGTGCGCACCGCGCCATAACTCAGCGGGGTGCGGAACTGACGCTCTGCCGCGCAGAAATGGCTGGAGGTCATGGCCAGCAGGTTCTGCGCCGCCCCGCTGCTGCACAGCGCCGCGCCCAGCGCCAGCGCCTCCGCCATGGTGCTGCACGCCCCGAACAGCCCCGCAAAGGGCACGCCCAGCTCCCGCAGCGCATAGCCGGAAGCGGTGCACTGCGCCTGCAAGTCCCCTGCCAGCGCAAGGTCTACCCGCTCTGCGGGTAGAGACGCTTTTTGCAGGCAAAGCCGTGCCGCCCGCAGCTGCAATTGCTTTTCGGCGGCTTCCCAGCTGCGCTGTCCCAGCCGGTTGTCGGTGGTCAGTTCGTCAAAGCCCGCCGCCAGCGGGCCCTCGCTCTCTTTTTTGCCGCCCACCGCCGCCTGTGCGGCGATGACCGGCGGGGTGTGGAACAACAGGGTATCGCCCCGGCGCTCTGTCATAAAATTTTCTCCTTTTTTCTACAAAAAATGCCCCGGCACGTGCTATACTGGTGCTGCGGCGCTGCAATATCCGGCGGGGCTGTTCCGTATTATAAAGCAGAGGCCCCCAGCAGCCAGAGCACCGCGCCGTACACCACCGCCGCCAGCGTGCCGTACACGATGACCGGCCCGGCGATGAGGAACATCTTGGCTCCCGTGCCCGTCACCCGTCCCTCGGCCTTGAACTCGATGGCTGCACTGACCACCGCGTTGGCAAAGCCGGTGATGGGCACCAGCGACCCCGCCCCGGCCTTTGCTGCCAGCTTCTGGTACCAGCCCAGCGTGGTCAGCACCGCCGAGAGCAAGATCAAAGTGCAGCTGGTCAGGGTGCCCGCCGCTTCGGCGTCCGCGCCCTGCCGTAGAAACAGCTGCCGCAGCCCCTCACCCAGCAGGCAGATGCCGCCGCCCACGCAGAACGCCCAAAGGCAGTCTGCCAGAAGCGGCGAGTGCGGCCCGGCCTTCTGCACCCGGCGTGCGTATTCCTGCGCTGTCATCTTCATCTTCCCGCGCCCCCTTTTGCGGATAGTCTGCCCGGGGCGGCGGGTGCTTATCCTTTTTTGTGAAAGAAGGTAGGTTCTATGCGTTCTTCCCATCACCGTAACCATCACGCCCGGCGTCTGCTCTGCCTGACGGCGCTGGCCTGCTTTGTGGCGGGCGGCACCGCCTACGCCTGCACCCGCAAAGCTGCTGTGCCGCAGCTGCCGGAGCTGCCCGCCGAGAGCCTTGCGCAGCCCGCCGAGAACGGCACGCAGCAGAGCCTCCTTACCGCCGCACAGGCGCAGGCGCTGCTGGACGACCCCCGCATGATCCTTGTCAACCGCACCCACCGGATAACGGAGGACTACCCTGTCGAGACCAAGGAGTGCGGCTCGGCCACCGCCATCAACAAAACCTTGCAGACCGAAGCCGCCGAGGCTTTTCTCTCCATGCAGGCCGCTGCCGCCAAGGACGGCGTGGACGTGCGGATGCAGAGCGGCTACCGCAGCGTCAGCTACCAGAAAAAGCTGTACGATGACAAGACCCAGTACTACCTCAACAAGGGCCTGAGCGAAGCCGCCGCCCGGGAAAAGGCTGCTGCCATCGTCAACCCGCCGGGCTGCTCCGAGCACAACTGCGGCCTTGCCGCCGACCTGAACAGCCCGGAGCACACCACCCTTGACACCGGCTTTGCCGACACTGCCGCCTTCCGCTGGCTGTGCGAGAACGCGGAGCAGTATGGCTTTATCCTGCGCTACCCCAAGGAGGCGGAAAGCGTGACCGGCATCACCTACGAGCCGTGGCACTGGCGCTATGTAGGCCCGGAAAACGCCGCCCTGCTCAACCGGAGCGGCCTGTGTCTGGAGGACGCGGTAGCCGTTTTGCAGCGCATTGCCGCCGGGGAGACCGTGACCGGTTAAAATCCGATGAAAACTGCCGGAAAACCCTGTGGGGTACGTTGCAATTTACCTGCTGTTATGGTAAGATAAATACAGTCTGCCCCGGCGCGCGATACCGCCCCGGGCTGTGACAGATGAATTCAACAAAAGAAGGAATATTTTATGATAAACCGCACAAAACTCTCTGTGATCGCCGTCAGCGCCGTGCTGGCTGTCGCCCTGACCGGCTGCGGCGGCAGCGCTTCTTCCGCGCCGTCCTCCGTGTCCAGCGCCTCCGCCTCTGCACCGGCTTCGAGCACTGCCGCCCCGGCGGCGGATACCGCTGAAAACGGCACCGCCGATCTGGACAGCGCTGTGGAGACCCTGCTGGCTGCAAACCCCATCTCCAACCAGTTCGAGATCGCTGCCATGAACATCGAGTACGACTTCGGCCTGAAGGCGGAGGACGTAGCCGCCTACAAGGGCGTGAAGAGCAACGACAACGGCGATGCCGGCCTTGTGCTGGTGGTGGAAGCTGCTTCCGGCAAGGCACAGGACGTGGTGACCGCGCTGGAAAGCTACAAGCAGGATCAGGTGGCTTTCTACGGCAACTACGCCGAGTTTGCACAGGCACAGAGCAACGTGGAAAACGCCATCATCTCCTCCAAGGGCGACCGTGTGGTCATGGTGATCGCCTCCAACGAGTGCACCGCAGACCTGAACAGTGCTGTGGACAGCGCCCTGAACAGCTGAATCTGACCTTCTGAGCCGGTGCCATCTGCGGCATCGGCTTTTTTCAGTAGAAAGCCCCTGATGAGGGGGATTTCTGCTGAAGCTGCGCCTGCATCCGTCATGCCACCTTCCCCCGGCCGGGGGAAGGCTGAGTCTGTAATTCCGTGTAAAAAAGGAGGCTGACCCCTTGGTTTTCAGCACCATCATCTTCCTGTTCCGTTTTCTGCCCATCACGCTGGCGCTGTACTATCTTGCCCCCGCAAAACTGAAAAACACCGTGCTGTTTTTGTGCAGTCTGGTGTTCTACTGCTGGGGCGAGGTGCGCTTTTTCCCGGTCATGGTGGCGCTTATCCTCATCAACTATCTCAGCGGCCTTGCCATCGAACATTTTGATGCAAAGCCCGCGCTGCGCCGCTTCTTTCTGCTGGTGGCGCTCATTGGCAGCTTGGGGATGCTGTTCTACTTCAAGTACGCAAACTTTGTGCTGCGCAGCGTGAATGCCCTGCTGGGCACCGCCTTTGCCGAAATTCAGGGCATCGGCACCTTGCCGCTGGGCATCAGCTTCTACACCTTCCAGACCCTTTCCTACTCCATCGACGTCTACCGCCGGGACGTAAAAGCCGAGCGCAACATCATTGATTTCGGCGCTTATGTGGTCATGTTCCCGCAGCTCATCGCGGGACCCATCGTCAAATACCGGGACGTCTCCGACCAGCTGCACGTCTACAAGCACCGCTATAACCTCAAACAAATAGAAGAGGGCATGACCCTGTTCACCTTCGGTCTTGCCAAAAAGGTGCTGCTGGCAGACGCCGTGGGCGCATTGTGGACAGACATTATCGGGGTAGCCGACAGCCCCTCCACCACCTTTGTGGGTCTGGCAAACGCCTCCACCCCGCTGGTGTGGCTGGGCATCATCGCATACAGTTTGCAGCTGTACTTCGATTTCTCCGGCTACTCCCTCATGGGCATCGGCATGGGCAAGATGCTGGGCTTCGATTTCCCTGCAAACTTCAACTACCCCTATATCTCCGCTTCCATCACTGAGTTCTGGCGGCGCTGGCACATGACCCTGTCCGGCTGGTTCCGGGAGTATGTGTATATCCCGCTGGGCGGCAACCGCAAGGGGCTCAAGCGGCAGATCTTGAACCTGTTCATCGTGGAGCTGCTCACCGGCATCTGGCACGGCGCGAACTGGAACTTTATCTGCTGGGGTCTTTACTACTTTGTGCTGCTGGCGGCTGAAAAGCTGTTCCTGCTGCCCTACCTGAAAAAGGGCAAGGTGTGGCCGCATTTCTACACCCTGTTCCTTGTGGTGGTAGGCTGGGCAATGTTCGTGGGCAACGACACCGGCGTGTCCTTCGGGCTGCTGTTCCAGAAGCTCTTTATCCCCTCCGGCGGGGTGTCGCCGCTGTATTTCCTGCGGAATTACGGCGTGCTGCTGGCGGTAAGCGTGGTGTGCTGCACCCCGCTGATCGAAAAGCTGTGGGATGTGCTGCGCAAGAACGTGGTCACCCGCTGCGCCGCCATCCTGACGCTGCTGGTGGTCTCCACCGCCTATGTGGTGGGCAGCACCAACAGCCCGTTCCTGTATTTTAACTTTTAAGGAGGCGGGAAGATGTCCAAACACGAGAAAAAGACCTCCTCCCTTTTGCACTACCCGGTGCTGGTGGTGTTCAGCCTGTTTTTCATCGGGCTGTTCACGCTGGATATGGTCACCCCGGATCGCAGCTACAGTGAGCTGGAGAATACCACCCTGAGCCAGCGCCCGGCGCTGACCCAGTTCACCGCCAAGGGGCTGAACAGCTACTTTACCGCCTACACCAAATACGTCAAGGATCAGGTGGCGGGGCGCGACCAGTGGATCAGCCTGCAGAGCGTGGTGGAGACCACCCTGCTGCAAAAGCAGCAGAACGGCGGCATTCTGCTGGGCAAGGAGCACATGATGTTCCCCCGCACCTACGGGCTGCTTTCCAGCGAGGAGCGCACCCTGCCCAAAAACACCGCAGCGCTCACCAGCCTGTGCCAGCGCTACCCGGGCAAGGTGAATGTGCTGCTGGCACCCGCCGCCAGCGATATCTATAAAGAAAACGTGCCCGCAAACGCCCCCCTGCTGGACGAGGACGGCTACCTTGACCAGCTTTCCGCTGCGGTGCAGGCCGCCGGCGGCAGCTTTGTGGACGTGCGTCCCACCCTTACCGCCCACAAGAGCGAGTATATCTACTACCGCACCGACCACCACTGGACGAGCCTTGGCGCCTACTACGCTTACAGCCAGCTGTGCCAGACCCTTGGCCTTACCCCCTTTGATACCGCCGCCCACACTGCGCTGACTGCCGACGGCTTTTACGGCACCCACTACGCCAAGGCGCGCACATGGAACGCCGTGCCGGACGTGATCACCTACTACGACCTTGCCAACACCCTGACGGTATGGAACGTGACGGCGGCAGGCCAGCCCACCGAGGGGCAGACCACCGGCCTGTATGACACAGAGAAGCTCTCCGTTTATGATAAATACGCCATGTTCCTGCACGGCAACAACGGTTTAAGCCGGGTGCAGGGCAACGGCAGCGGGCGCATCCTTGTCATCAAGGACAGCTACGCCAACTGCTTTGTACCCTACCTGACCGCCAACTACGCCGACATTGACGTGGTGGATTTCCGCAACTACAACTACGGCTTGGACAAGCTGATCGCCGATAACGGCTACGACCAGATCCTTGTGCTGTACAACTTTGACAGCTTCAAGAGCGACCCCTACCTCTACCGCGCCGGAGTACAGGGGTAAACAGCCAAAAGCCTAAATTATTGCAGTCTATTTTCACAAATTTATAGCCGCAATTTCATGCGTCCCGCCAGTTTTTGCACAGATGTGCCAAAACCCCTTGATAAAATCCGACCACTGTTGTAGAATGACCATATAGAGAACAATGCTCTATCAGCCTTTGGGTATAGACGCCGGGGGATCGGGATGCAATGCGGCATTTCCCTTTGACAAAGGAGTATTGATGATGAAAAAGATGAATTATCCCGCAGATTATGCGGTACTTTCCAACGAAGAAATGACCTATACCACCGGCGGCGGCGCAGTGGATGATGCTGCCGGTATCGCCACCACTGCCGCAACGGTCGTAGGTGCTGTGGTGCTGGCCTCCAGCTATATCTGGGGCATCAAGCAGGCACGCACCTGGCTGCAGCAGGACGGCAACAAGGACGGCAACTTCTTTACCGTGATGGGCCGCGCCACCGATGCCATTGCCGCCGATATGGGCAAATCCGCCGGCAACTTTGTGCGGGATGCCGTTTCCACCACCATGGTGGTGGCGCTGGCTCCCCTGAGCGCCGTTCTGCTGATCGTGCGCTGACCTTTTTAATCAGATAAAACGGTGCGTTTTTGGATGCACCGTTTTGGATAGCTTTGTTTCAAAAGGAGTGTTATTATGGAAAAAATGATGATGCCCGCGTACTACAATGTACTGTCCACTGAGGAAATGACCTACACCGAAGGCGGCGCCAATGCTACCATGTCTGAGGCTCTGCTGTGCTGGCTGATTCCCCCGTACGGCTGGTTCAAGGGTCTGACCGCTGTCCGCAATTACCGCCGTAAGAACCCCAACACTTGGACTGAGACCGGTCTGGATGCTCTGACTGCCGATATGGAGAAGAGCACTGCCAACGCCATCCGTGACATCGCCTGCACCGCTTACATGATCAGCTCCACCGCTACCGGTGTCGGCCTGATCATCAATGCAGCAGTCATCCTGCTCTGATCCATCTTATCTCATAAGACCGGCTCGGAGTACACCAAAGAACAAAGCAGGCGGAGGCGCTGCCCGAAAGGGCAGCGCCTCCGCTGTTTTTGTAGGGTTCACACGCAAAAAACGGCGGCACGCTCCGATGGAACGCGCCGCCGTTTGGCATTTTTATAATACAATCAACCCGGGTATCGTGCCTGTTTTTCAGCAAGCGGTATCTCCAAAAAATGGTTTTACTGTATTGGGCGAAAGCCCGCTGCGCTGGGCTTTCTCCTGTTCATAGGCTACACGGGTCGCTTCCTCTACAAAGGCTCTGACCTCCGGCGTCGCCGTAGACCATGTAACATTGAAACGATGACAGATCTGATAGAACGTGCGATAAAACGCATCCCGTTCCGGGTCGCGCTGAAAATACTGTTTTGCTTCCATCGAAAACACCTCACTTCAAATATGTCACAAAGATATTCATCGCCGCCTCGCCGGACAGTTCATAACGCGGCGCTCCGCCAAAACTCGGCAGTGGGCACGCGCCATAATCCCGAACATAGTGTTCTGCCAACTCCGGAACCTTTGCTTCAAATGTGACCGTCCCGCCACATCCATGATCGATCGACAGCTTGATACCGTAGGCAATCAAAACCCGTCCGATTCCCTGATATCTTTTGGAATGACCAACAATTGTCGGGTTGCTTTCCGGCTGGCTTTCAATATAGGTAATGTGTACCATCACATCATTTTCCAGTATCTCATACGCTGCCAGTGCAACCAATTCGCCATCCGTTGTTTTTAACGCATACTTTTCAAAAGCATCCTTCTGGATATAGGCAGACATCCAACTCGTCTGCCATACAGGCTCTTTTTCCGTCTGTGCCGCATCTGCTTTTTTCATGCGTGTGATCCTCACACCTATTTTCTGTTCATCATCCGTTTTCAGAATAAACGGTATAAACCTTGCCATATAAACCTCTTTCCCAAATGCGACGTCCCGAATCATCAGTTATATTATACTCGATTCTGTGTAGCTTTTCAACAAAAACAAAAATCCCCTGAACTGCTGTTCCCGGCAGCTCAGGGGATTTCATACCTTATGCGTTGAACATATCTTTCAGCTTTTTGAAGAAGCCCTTACGCTTTTCGTAGTTTTCTTCTTTCAGCGTGCCCTCAAATTTTTTCAGGGCATCGCGCTGCGCCTTGTTCAGCTTTTTGGGGATCTCCACCTCGCACTTGACGTACATATCGCCGCGGCCACGGCCGTTCAGATACTGGATGCCCTTGCCGCGCAGGCGGAAGGTGGTGCCGCTCTGGGTGCCCTCGGGCACGGTGTACTCCACCTTGCCGTCAATGGAGGGCACGGTGACGCTGTCGCCCAGCACAGCCTGACTGTAAGTGATGGGCACGGTGACCCACACATCGTAGCCATCGCGCTGGAACACCTCGCTGGGGCGCACGGTGACCATGACGATGACGTCACCGGCGGGACCGCCGTTGGTACCGGCATCGCCCATGCCGCGCAGTGCAAAGCTCTGGTCGTCGTCGATGCCCATGGGGATGGACACCTCCAGCGTCTTTTTGGTAGCCACCTTGCCGCTGCCGTGGCAGACCTTGCAGGGGTTCTTTACCAGCTTGCCCTTGCCGCCGCAGCGGGAGCAGGGCTGCTGGGTCTGCATCACGCCAAAGGGGGTGCGCTGCTGGCGGATGACAAAGCCGCGTCCGCCGCAGTCCGGGCAGGTCTCGGGGCTGCTGCCGGCGGCGCAGCCGGAGCCGTGGCACTCAGTACACTCCTGCTGACGGGTGATGGTAATGTTCTTCTTGCAGCCGTGCACGGCCTCGTCAAAACTCAGGGTGATGCGCACCCGGATGTCCTGCCCCTTGCGGGGGGCGTTGGGGTTTGCCTGACGGGACGAGCCGCCGAAGCCGCCAAAGCCACCGCCGAAGATATCGCCAAAAATGTCGCCCAAGTCCACGCCGTCGCCGCCAAAACCGCTGAAGCCGCCGGGGCCGCCGCCGTTCTGGGCTGCATAAGTGGGGTCAACACCGGCAAAGCCGTACTGGTCGTACAGCTGGCGCTTTTTCGGGTCCGAAAGCACCTCGTTTGCCTCGTTGATCTCCTTGAACTTTGCCTCGGCGTCCTTATCGCCGGGGTTATAGTCCGGGTGGTACTTCATGGCAAGCTTGCGGTATGCCTTTTTGATCTCGGCATCGCTTGCGCCCTTGGATACCCCCAGCACTTCGTAATAATCACGCTTTTCCTGTGCCATATCCACTCACCTCTCCGGGAACGCCCTCTCCGGGTAACGCCCCGGTCGGTTCCTCCTGTTCAAAAGCTCCCGCTTTGGTCTTTCGCAGTTGTTGTCTGCGCCCTCATCCGTCATGCCACCTTCCCCCGTCCGGGGGAAGGCTTTTGCGGCAGCGAGAACTCTTTTACTTATAAACCAGCAAGAGCCGCCCCGGCCTAAACCGGAGCGGCTTTTGCTCTATTGCGCGTGTGCCCGCCGGTTTGGCCGGACACAGCGCTTTGTTTCAGACTTAGACTTCCTTGAAGTCGGCATCCACAACGCCGTCATCGTTGGGCTTTTCGTTGGCTGCGCCTGCGTCAGCACCGGGCTGTGCACCGGCGGCCTGCTGTGCGGCAGCGGCTGCCTGATACATCTTCTCGAACACCTGGCTCAGGGCTTCCTGCTTTGCCTTGATGTCGTCCACGTTGCCGGACTGGACAGCGGTCTTGAGGTCAGCAAGCTTTGCCTCGGCATCGCTCTTCACGTCTGCGGGCAGCTTGTCGCCGTTCTCCTTCAGCATCTTCTCGGTCTGGAACACCATCTGGTCGGCACCGTTGCGGATATCGACCTCTTCACGCTTCTTCTTATCATCGGCAGCAAACTGCTCAGCTTCCTTCACAGCCTTGTCGATGTCCTCCTTGGACATATTGGTGGAAGCGGTGATGGTGATGTTCTGCTCCTTGCCGGTGCCCAGATCCTTAGCGCTGACCTTCACGATGCCGTTGGCATCGATATCGAAGGTAACTTCGATCTGAGGCACGCCACGGGGAGCCGGAGCAATGCCGTCCAGATGGAACACACCCAGACTCTTGTTGTCGCGGGCAAACTCACGCTCGCCCTGCAGCACGTTGACCTCAACAGAGGGCTGGTTGTCGGCTGCGGTGGAGAACACCTGGCTCTTGTGGGTGGGGATGGTGGTGTTGCGGTCGATGATCTTGGTGCACACGCCGCCCAGGGTCTCAATGCCGAGGCTCAGCGGGGTGACATCCAGCAGCAGCAGACCCTTCTTCTCGCCGTTCAGAACGCCGCCCTGAATAGCAGCACCGACAGCCACGCACTCATCGGGGTTGATGCCCTTGAAGGGCTCGCAGTTCAGTTCCTTCTTGACTGCATCGTAGACAGCGGGGATACGGGTGGAACCACCGACCATCAGGACCTTCTTCAGGTCAGAGGGACGCAGGCCTGCATCCTGCAGAGCCTTGCGGACAGGGGTCATGGTGCGGTCGACCAGATCAGCGGTCAGCTCGTTGAACTTTGCGCGGGTCAGGGTCATATCCAGATGCTTGGGGCCGGTAGCGTCGGCAGTGATGAAGGGCAGGTTGATCTGGCTGCTCATTGCGCTGGACAGCTCGATCTTAGCCTTCTCTGCAGCTTCCTTCAAGCGCTGTGCAGCCATCTTGTCCTTGCGCAGGTCGATGCCGTTCTCGGTCTGGAAGGCGTCTGCCATCCAATCAATGATGCGCTGGTCGAAGTCATCGCCGCCCAGATGGGTATCGCCGTTGGTGGCCAGAACTTCGGTAACGCCGTCGCCCATCTCGATGATGGACACATCGAAGGTGCCGCCGCCCAGATCGTAGACCATGATCTTCTGGTCGTCCTCTTTATCCACACCGTAAGCCAGAGCAGCTGCGGTGGGCTCGTTGATGATACGGCGGACGTTCAGGCCGGCAATGGTGCCTGCGTCCTTGGTGGCCTGACGCTGGCTGTCGTTGAAGTAGGCAGGCACAGTGATGACAGCCTCGGTAACGGTCTCGCCCAGATAAGCCTCGGCGTCAGCCTTCAGCTTCTGCAGGATCATAGCGCTGACCTGCTGGGGAGTGTACTCCTTGCCGTTCAGGGTCACCTTGTGGTCGGTGCCCATCTGACGCTTGATGGAAGAAACGGTGTTGTCGGGGTTGGTGATAGCCTGACGCTTTGCAACCTGACCTACCAGACGGTCGCCGGTCTTGGTGAAGCCGACAACGGACGGGGTGGTGCGGGCACCCTCAGAGTTGGCGATGACAACGGGCTCGCCGCCCTCCATAACAGCTACGCAGCTGTTGGTAGTACCAAGGTCGATACCAATAATCTTACTCATAATGATGTCTCCTCTCGAAAGAACAAATCTTGTTTATATGATGCTTATGATGATGTCAAGCGGATGTTATTGCAAACTCCCTTGCGGGAGGTTCGGCTTGTTTATTCGGCCACCACAACGGTTGCATGGCGGATGATCTTGTCACCCAGCTTGTAACCCTTCTGGAAAACGGTGACCACCGTGCCGCTCTCCTGCCCGTCCGGGGCGGGGATCTGCTGCACGGCATTCATAAAGTTGGGGTCAAAGGGCTTGCCCAGCACCTCGATCTCCTCCACATGGAGGGCTTCCAGTGCCTTTGCCGCCTTATCCAGCGTCATGACCACGCCCTTTTTGTAATTCTCATCGGTGGTGGGGGCGTTGGCTGCCATATCCAGCGTATCCAGAATGGGGATGATCTTTTCCACTGCATGGGAAACACCGTCGCCAAACTTTTGGTCGGCCTCGCGGGTGGAGCGCTTGCGGTAGTTGTCGTACTCGGCAGCCATGCGCAGCAGCTGATCCTTGGCCTGTGCAGCGTTCTTTTCCGCTGCATCCAGCTTTGCCTTAACGGCTTCCATCTCCCGGGCCTTCTTGTTGAACCAGCCGCCGTCCTTCTTCTTGTCCTCTTCGGGGGCAGCTTCGGCAGCAGCCTGTTCGGGCGCTGCGGCAGCGGTCTTTTCCTCGGGGGCAGTCTCCGGCTGCTCGGTCTCGGGCACCGTGTTCTTTGCTTCTTCGCTCATTCCAGATCCTCCTTATAGATCACAGTCCGCCGTGGTACGGCAGCCTGCGGGGTGTCTTTTCGTTTGCCGCTCATGCCCTCGCCCAGCTGGTCTGCAAACTCGTGCAGCAGGGGCATCAGCTTCTGGAAGGGCATCCGGGTGGGGCCGATCAGGGCAATGGAGCCCCACAGCCCGCCGCCTACCAGATACCGGTCGCTCACGATGCACAGCCCGGGGATCTGCGGTTCCAGATCCTCGCCCAGCAGCACGCTTTCGCTGCGGTTTTCCGGGGGTGCGATCAGGCTTGCGGCCTGTTCCTCGTCGTTCAGCAGGGTAAGGATATCACCCACCCGACCGTCCAGCTGCGGCCAGTCCAGCAGGTACTGCTCGCCGCCCAGAAATACATGGGGCTTTACGCTGTCCTGCAAAATTGCGGCTGCAGCGCTGACCACCGGCACAAGTTCCGGTGCGATCTGGCTGCACAGCTCGCTGAGCATCCGGGTGGAAAGATCCACCGGCGCCACAAAGGTAAGGTTGCGGTTGAGCAGCGCCGCAAGGGCAGCTGCATTTTCCCGGGAAAGCCCGGTGCGTACCCGCGCCACCCGGGTGCGGACGTAACCGGCAGTGGTCACAGCCAGCACAGCGGCTGCGCTGCGGCCCACCTGCACCACCTCGTAATGGGCGATGCACAGATCCTCGGCACAGGGGGTGCTGACGGCGGCGGTGCAGCCGCTGATGGCGGCCAGCGCCTTGGCAGCGCCCTGTGCCAGCTTTTCCGGCTCGTGGTCAAGGCTGGCGAACACCGCATCTACCCGGGCGCGGGTAACGCGGTCCAGCGGCTGATCGTCGGTCAGCAGGTTGTCCAGATAATACCGGTAGCCCTTGGCGCTGGGCACACGCCCCGCGCTGGTGTGGGGCTGCTCCAGCAGGCCCAGCTTTGTCAGCGCCGCCATCTCGTTGCGCAGCGTTGCGCTGGACACTGCCATATCAAAGTAGTTTGCCAGCACGCTGCTGCCCACCGGCTCGCCCTCAAGGCCATACAGCGCCACGATTGCCTGCAAGACCCGTTGCTTGCGTGCATCCATCGTCATAGCGCCTGCCTCCTTTTTGTATCGCTTTTGTTTGTTTAGCACTCCTTGTTCCTGAGTGCTAAGACCATTATAACCGTTTTTGCCCTGCTGTCAAGCCCTTTGCAAAAATGTTTATAAAGATTCATAATTCTGTCATAAAGGGGGTGTGCGCCCTAGGTGGGGGCGGGGCTGAGAGGGTTACCGTCCCCTTGGGAAAGGTGGCAAAGCCGCAGGCTTTGACGGAAGGGGTTTCTTATTATAATATGTACTACTTCTCCCGCCTTTTTCAGCAATTCGTGCAGTTTTAGTCCCATTCGTGCACAATTTCTTTTGTTTTTGCCCAGTTTATGGTATATTTATAGTAACGAGACCCCCGTATAAACCCCACACGAAAGGAGCGAAACTCTATGAAAGCCAAACGCATTGTAAGCATCCTGCTGACCGGCAGTATGCTGCTGTCCCTGCTGCCGGTGTCTGCACTGGCAGCCGCCCCGGTGTTCGATGCACCCGCCCAGACCACGGCCAAAAAGGCTGCACCCCTTGTACAGGAGGCCGACGTCTCCCGCAGCACCGAGGAGGAAGCCGCCACCCGCAGCAGCCGTGATCTGGACGCAGAGAACAACACCGCCGAAAGCATTACCATCGATCTGGACGCCAAAGGCAATCCCACAAGCCAAGGTGACGTTGCCCATTGGTACTACAACGCAACCGCCTTGTTCTTGAACTCCGGCACCTTCACCCTGCAGCCCTCCTCGGAGCCCGGGGCAGCAAGCGCATTGCAGCCGGGTCTCTTTATTAAGAGATCTGCCGAATTTAAGGGCGGCACCGCCGGCAATTGGACCACCAACCGGGGCACCATCTCCGGCGGCACCTTCCAAGGAGAAGCGTCCAACCAGGGCACCATCTCCGACGGCACCTTCCAAGGGGCTATGTCCAACGACGGCACCATCTCCGGCGGCACCTTCCAAGGGGATGTGAACAACAACTACCGGGGCACCATCTCCGGCGGCACCTTCCAAGGAGAAGCGTCCAACCGGGGCACCATCTCCGGCGGCACCTTCCAAGGAGAAGCGTCCAACCGGGGCACCATCTCCGGCGGGACCTTTGAAAAGAAAGTGCTGCTCATGAATGGTGACGCTTCCATCACCATCAGCGACGGCCTGTTTGACGGCGTGGTTGTCAACAAAGGACGTTACGGCTCGCTTTCCATCACCGGCGGCCTGTTTACCAAAGATGTGGATGTATACACCATCAGCACGGGCAATCTTTCTATCACCGGCGGTTATTTTGTGGCAAAGCCTATCATGCCGCAAGGCAGCAACACCGGCTTTGCCACTGTGCGCGATCAGAATGGCAGAACCTTCCAAGTGCCTGTAAATGAAGACTTTTCTGAAAACGGCTACGGAACCCTTTATGTGCCTCACGGTACATCTGAGCAGGCAAACCCCATTACCGTAAAGACCGATACCGTATTGACCGACTGCCTTGCAGACGGCGAATCCATTATGGATAGCGTACAACAAAACGCGGACGGCAGTTACACCATCGAGGTATCCCAGCCGAAGTCCATCGTGCTGGTGACCGCGGAGCCTACACCGCCTACACTGGATGACTCCGAGATCGACTCGGCGTTCTCCTCCGGCGCAGCCGCACTTGGCATCGTGCTGGGCACTGCGGGTCTGGGTTATGCCACATATATCTACGGTTCTTCCTTGTACCTGCACTATGCGCTGCCGGACGGCTTTATCCCCTCCACCCGGCAGGAGCTGGCAAACGTCCTGTGGACGACTGCCGGCAAGCCCGACCCCGTAAGCACCGCACTGTATACCGATATCCCCGCTGACGCTATCGAGCAGCAGAAAGCCGCCCGCTGGTGCGCAGAGCAGGGTCTGCTCTCCGACCACGGCGCAACCTTCGGCCCGGACACCAAGGTGACCAATGCACGCATCATCCGCGCATGGAACAGCCTGAAAAAGGTGCCTGTGACCATTACCAAATAATCATCCTCACATTCATCCTTTCATGTACACCGCCGCCCGGCTTGTCTCCACAGGCCGGGCGGCGGTGTTTTCACTCCTCCATCTGCTTTGCCAGAAAGGCCGCTGCCACTGCAACCGCCTTGCACTGGGCGTCCTCCGGGCAGGCGGTGCGGTCCTCGGTTAGTAAGCCCACCGCGCCGGTCACGTCCCCTCCCGCCAGCACCGGCGCGGCGCATAGCAGCACCCGGGGTGCGCCCTCGCAGGGCAGCAGGGTCTTTTCCGGGTTGCCGGGGCTCTGGTAGGGCTTGCGGGCATCCATCAGCTTTTCCAGCGGCTGGCTGATGCTGCGGTCGGTCAGCTCCCGCCGCCCGCTGCCGCTGACCGCCAGAATGCGGTCCCTGTCGCACACAAAGGCGGTCAGTGCAAACTGGCGGCTGAGCACCTCTGCCAGCTGGGCGGCAAGGGTGTTCACCTCGCCCATGGGCGAGTACTTTTTAAAGATCACTTCCCCGTCGCCGGTAGTAAAGATCTCCAGCGGGTCGCCCCGCCGGATGCGCTGGGTGCGGCGGATCTCCTTGGGGATCACCACCCTGCCAAGCTCGTCGATGCGGCGCACGATACCGGTTGCTTTCATTATTTTGCCCTCCTTGCGGTTTCCTTTGTATGTAGTATCTGTCAGCGGCGGCAAATTATACCGGCAGCGCATTTTTTGCTTTGCCCGCCGCATTGCGTTCCGGGCGGGGTTCTGCTACAATAAATAGGAATAAACCCAAAGAAAGCAGGTGTCCGCATGGCACACATCCTTATTCTGGGCGGCGGTGCCGCCGGACTGGCCGCTGCGCTGGCGGCTGCACAGGCCGCGCCCGCTGCCCGCGTCACGGTGCTGGAGCGCAACCCCAAGGTGGGCAAAAAGCTGCTGGCTACCGGCAACGGCCGCTGCAATCTGGACAACACCGCCATTGCGCCGGAAAAGTACTTCACCGCCGACCCCGCCGCGCTGCGGCCTTTGCTGGCGGCGGTGGATGCCGCCGCGCCGCTGGCGTGGTTTGAGCAGCTGGGGCTGTATACCCGCACCGATGAGACCGGGCGGGTGTATCCCTATTCCAATCAGGCGGCAGACGTGCTGGCGCTGCTGGAGCTGCATTTGCAGCGGCACACCGTACAGCTGCGCACCGGCTGCACGGTAAGCACCCTGCGCCAGAGCAAGGGCGGCTACGCCGTGCAGTTTACCACCGCCGAGGGCAGCACCGAAAGCCTGCGGGCAGATGCCGTTATCTGCGCCATGGGCGGCGCCGCCGGGCCGCAGTTCGGCACGGACGGCTTTGGCACCCGCTTTGCCGCCGACTGCGGCGGGCAGATGCGCCCCCTTTACCCCTGCCTGACCGCCCTGCAATGCGCAAAGCCGAACAAGAGCCTTGCAGGCATCCGCGCCAAAGCCGCCGCCCACCTGCTGGACGGCGACCGGGTATTGGCTGAAGAAATGGGCGAGGTGCAGTTCACCGACTACGGGCTTTCCGGCATCTGCATCATGCAGCTGTCCGGCCTGCTTGCCCCCGGGCGCAGCCCGAAGCACCCGGCGGTGGAGCTTGATCTCTTCCCCGCTGTGCCGGAGACAGAGCTTGCCGCCCTGTTTGCGGCGCGTGCACCGCTGCTTGCCGAGGACACGGCGGCGGCGTTCTGGCTGGGCCTTCTGCACGGCAAGCTCGGCCGCGCCCTCTGGGCTGCCGCCGCCCTGCCGGATACTGCCCCCCACGCCCTGCCCGCAGGCAGCTGGCAGAAGCTTGCCCGCACCGCCAAGCACTGGCGGTTCGAGGGGCTTACCCCCTGCGGCTGGCGGCAGGCGCAGACCACCGGCGGCGGGCTTGCCCTGACCGAGGTGGAACCGACCTTCCAGTTCAAGGGCTGTCCGGGGCTGTACTTCGTGGGCGAAACGTTGGACTGCGCCGGAAGCTGCGGCGGCTTCAACCTGCACTGGGCGTTCGGCAGCGGCCTTGCCGCCGGGCGGGACGCCGCAAAGCACCTTTGCAGCCGAAAACGATAAAAAAAGGGATCCTGAAGCGCCGGTTGGCGCTTCAGGATCCCTTTTTATTTTTACTCGCCCTTGGAAAGCAGCTTTGCACGCTCCAGCGCGGGGCGCAGTGCCAGATACAGCACCACGGCGCAGGCAGTGGAAGCCACACTGTTCACAAAGGTGACGCCGCCGGCGATCTTGGTCAGTGCCTGTGCCACGGTGTACTCCTGCCCAAAGATGTACACGTTGCGGAAGTAGCCAAGGAAGGGGTCGGTGAACACGTTCAGCAGCAGGCCGGAACCCGCAGAGACGATCACCTTGACCAGATACCCGGCGCTGTGACGATCCTGATCCCGCAGCTTGAACACCTTATGTGCCACGGCACCGCAGGTGATGCCGATGATGAACTTGAGCACGAAGGTGGTAATAGCGTAGCCCGGGTCACCGGCAAGGATATCCGCCAGCGCCAGACCGATGGCACCCGCCAGACCGCCGGATACACCGTCCAGCAGCAGCGCCGTCAGGGCGGTAAAGGTGTTGCCCAGATGGAACGAGGAGCCGCCGTAGAAGGGGATGCGGAAGAACAGGTAGGCCACAAGGCTCAGCGCAGCCATCACGCCGGTAAGCGCCAGCTCGTGCACCGTAAAGCGGCGCTTGTACAGCACACTGAAAAACAGGATCAGGATAACGACGACTGCCAGCAGCAGCCACATTGCAGTAGTAGACATGATACTTTCCCTCCAATCGCGCCGATAACCCCACAAAACTACTTGACATTTGGGTGTCCGGCGGGTATGCTCCTATTATACGCAGAACTGACCCCATGAAAATACCCAGAATAAAGTTTTTTTATGGGGTCAGTTTGACGCAATGCCCAGACAGGAGGGACATAATATGGTACATCTGACCACGGCACTGGACCCGGCTTCGGCGGTGCCGCTGTACGAGCAGCTCTACCGCAGCCTTGCCGCCGAGATGCGGGCGGGCACCCTGACGGCGGGCACCCGGATGCCCGGCAAGCGGCGGCTGGCGGCAGAGCTGTCGGTCTCGGTGAACACGGTGGACACCGCCTACCAGATGCTGGCAGCCGAGGGCTACCTGACCGCCCGGGAGCGCAGCGGCTTCACGGTGCAGGAGTATCTTGCCCTGCCGCAGGGGGTGCAGCCGCCCGCCGCACCCTCTGCGCCGACGGCAGTGCACCCCGCCGACACCGCCCCGCCGGTACAGTTCGATTTATCCACCCGGGGCGTGGACCCGGGGCTGTTCCCCTTCCGCACATGGGCGCGGCTGCAAAAGGAGCTGCTCTACTCTGCGCCGGAACTGCTCACTCCCGGGGATGCCCGTGGCGATGCCGCCCTGCGGCAGGCGCTGGCAGGGTATCTGGCCGAGTACCGGGGCGTGCAGTGCGACCCGGAGCAGCTGGTGGTGGGCGCAGGACTGGAATATCTGCTGGGGCTGCTGGCCCCGCTTCTGCCCGGCCCCGCTGCCGTGGAGACCCCCGGCTACCCCCGCGCCCGGCAGGTGCTGGAAAACAACGGCGTGCCCTGCCGCTGCCTGCCGGTGGATGCGGACGGGCTGTCGCTGACGGCTCTTTCCGCCAGCGATGCGGCGGTGTGCTACGTCACCCCCAGCCACCAGTTCCCCACCGGGGTCACCATGCCCGCCGGACGCCGGGCCGAGCTGCTGCACTGGGCGGCCCGCGCCCCGGGACGGCGGTACATCATTGAGGACGACTACGACTCCGAGTTCCGTTTTGACACCCGCCCGCTGCCCAGCTTGCAGGGCATGGCGGGCGCAGACGGCCCGGTGGTGTATCTGTCCACCTGCTCCCGCAGCCTTGCCCCGGGCATCCGCATTGCCTACATGGTGCTGCCCCGGCAGCTGCTGGGCGCGTGGCAGGCCAAGTACCGGCTGTACTCCGGCACGGTAGGGCGGTTTGAGCAGCAGACGCTGGCGCGCTTTATCACCGGGGGGTATTTCACCCGGCACTTAGCGCGGGAGCGCACCGCCTACAAAGCCCGGCGGGATGCACTGGTGGCGGCGCTGCGCACCTCCTTTGCACCGGAGGAGCTGACCCTTGCGGGGCTGCACACCGGCCTGCACCTGCTGGCACAGCTGAAAGACCCGCCGCCGGACGCCGCCCTGCGGGCTGCTGCCCGGCAGTACGGGGTGCGCTGTTCCCTGCTGAGCGACTACGACCTGACCGGCACGGCGCACTCTGCCGCCGGGACGCTGGTGCTGGGTTATGGCTCACTGCCGGACGCAGACTGCGCCGCCGCCGGGGAGAGGTTGAAAAAGCTCTGCACCGCCGCCCGGGAGGCATCAGACACCGTATAGTGTCCGCCTGCCCAGTCCCCGGGCAGGGCGTCGGCGGTGATATCCACCGGCTCGGCGCTGGTGGCTAAAAATTCCAGCGTGCGTTCCAGTGTAGCAAGGTCTACGGCGGTCAGGCTGGTCAGCAGACTGCTGCTCACCTCTCGCAGACCCTGCGGCAGGGTGGTGGGCAGCAGCTCCAGTGCCTGCCGGAAAAACGCATCCCATACCGCCGCCCGGGCGGCGGCGGTGCGCCGGGGCGAAAGAGAAGTGTCGGCATCCAGCGCCGCTAAAAAGCTGTGAGCATCGGCGGCAGAAATGCCCTGCACCCCGGTGCCTTTGCCGTACCGCGCCAACTGCTCCGGGGTGAGCGCCCCGGTAAAACCCACCCGCACTGCGCCGTACCGCGCCGCAAGCTTTGTCAGCACCGCTGGGGCGATGGCAAGATAATCGGTATCCTCCGGCAGGGCAAACACCTCGCCCAGCGCCTCCCGGCAGCGGGCGGGGCCTGCGGCGGCGTAACAATCCGCAAGGGGGACGTTCTTGCCCCCGAAGGGCACTTCCAGCGCGGCGGGCATCGCCAGCAGATGGATGCAGTTCTGTCCGGCGTTCAGGTAAGCCAGCACAAAGCCCGGGGTCTCGTCTGCCACGCACAGCAGCACGGTGCACTGGTCAGCGGCTTTGGGCAGACGGACGGGCACCCCGCTCTGGCTTTTTGCGGCCTGCCGCAGGCTGCTGCGCAGCTGGGCGCGGCTGAGCAGCACCGTGCCGCCCACCAGCGGCAGCAGCACCAGCAGGGCGGCGCACAGCGCCGCCCAGAAGGGACGCCAGCCGCTGCGTTTTGCGTGTTTCATGGCTCTGCCTCCTTTTTGTGCATAAAGCATGACCCAACGGGCGACCCTTTATGCAGAAAGGCAGGGATGCTGTATGGATAAAACAAATACCCCCAACGAAAAAGACCGCGAGGAACAGGAGGACTTCTGGCTGACGCTGGAACCCCTTCCCGTCCCCGACCCCGAAAAGCCCTCCGCACCGCATGAGGACTAAGGCTGCTGCATAGGATACGGTAAAAAGGGGGGATGGGATGCCAGAGCGGTTCATGCGGGGAATCGAGGCCGTGAACGGCATCGTGTGGGGGCCGGTGGGGCTGGGGCTGCTCTTCGGCACCGGGCTGCTGCTGACGGTGCGCACCGGGGGCTTCCAGCTGCGGCGGTGGGGCTACTGGATGCGGCACACCCTCGGTGCTATCCTGACCGACCGGAGCGTCACCGCCCATACCGCCCGCGAGGAGCAGGCCATCAGCCAGTTCCAGAGCCTGTGCACCGCGCTGGCGTCCACCATCGGCACCGGCAACCTTGTGGGGGTGGCCACCGCCATCCTTTCCGGCGGGGCGGGGGCGGTGTTCTGGATGTGGGTCATGGCGCTGCTGGGCATGATGACCAGCTACGCCGAGAACGTGCTGGGCATCTACTACCGCCGCAAAGACCCGGCGGGCGGCTGGCGCGGCGGGCCGATGTACTACCTGCGGGACGGCCTTGGCGGCAAACCGGGGCGGGTGCTGGCGGTGCTGTTTGCCGCGTTCTGTGCGCTGGCAAGCTTTGGCATCGGCAACCTGAGCCAGCTCAATTCCATCGCGGGCAATCTGCAGGCGGCTTTTGGCGTGCCGGAGGCCGTCACCGGCGCGGTGCTGGCGGCAGTGTCGGCGGTGATCTTGCTGGGCGGGCTGAAGCGTGTGGCTGCGGTGGCGGAAAGGCTTGTCCCCGCCATGGCACTGCTGTACATCGTGGGTGCGCTCACCGTGGTGGGGGTGCACATCACTGCCGTCCCGGCGGCGCTTGCCGCCATCGTAAAGGGTGCGTTCGGGCTGCGCGCCGCCGGTGGGGGCATCGTAGGCTATGGGCTGTCCCAGGCGGTCACTTGGGGCTTCAAGCGGGGTGCTTTTTCCAACGAAGCGGGGCTTGGCTCCTCGGTGATGGTGCACGCGGCTTCCAACGTAAAGGAGCCGGTGCAGCAGGGCATGTGGGGCATTTTTGAGGTGTTTGCGGACACCATGGTGGTGTGCACCCTGACGGCGCTGGTGGTGCTGACCTCCGGCTTTGTGGATCTGGACACCGGGCGCATTGCCGCCGGGGCGGCGGGCAGTGCGCTGGTTGGGCAGGCCTTTGACGCCGTGTTTGGCACGCTGGGGTCAAAGCTCATCGCAGTGTGCATCCTGCTGTTCGCCTACTCCACCGCGCTGGGCTGGAGCTGCTACGGCTGCAAGGCCGTGGAGTATCTCTTCGGCGCAGGGGCAGGGGCGGGCTACCGGGTGCTGTTCGTGGCGCTGATGCCGGTAGGCGCGGTGATGCGGCTGGACCTTGCGTGGACGCTTTCCGACACCTTCAATGGCCTGATGATGCTGCCGAACCTCATCGGCGTAATTGCGCTGTCCGGTACGGTGGTACGCATCACACAGAACTATCTTGCCCGCAAGCTGCACGGCAGCCCCGCGCCGCCGCTGTTGTCTGCGGGTGAGACGATGCGGAAGCCATTTTAAATCGTCAGCCCTGCCCCTTGTCCCGGGGCGGGGTTTGTGCTATGCTAAGGGGTACAAGCGATTTTTTGCGCTGAGAGGAGGAGCCCCATGGCCGCCGTAAAAACACGGAATACCGCTACCCTTATGACCGAGGGCAGCATTGTAAAAAGCCTGCTGCTGTTTGCCCTGCCGCTGATCTTCGGCAACCTGCTGCAGCAGATGTACAACACCGCCGACAGCATCATCGTGGGCAATTTTGTGGGCAGCAATGCCCTTGCCGCCGTGGGCTCCAGCGGGTCGCCCATCTACCTGCTCATCGGCTTCAGTCAGGGGCTTGCCGTGGGTGCGGGCGTGGTGGTGTCGCAGTATCTGGGCGCAGGCGACCACAAGGAGACCCGCGAGGCGGTGCACACCTCCCTTGCCATTGCGGTGGTCATGGGGCTTTTGCTGACGGTGGGCGGCGTTGCCTGCGGGCGCGCTTTGCTGGTGGCCATGAACACCCCCGCCGAGGTGCTGGCCGATGCCGTGACCTATATCCGCATCTACTTTGGCGGGGTGCTGTTCAGCGTGGTGTATAACATGACCGCCGGCATCCTGAACGCCGCCGGCAACTCCCGCCGCTCGCTGGTGTATCTGGCATGGGCATCGGTGACCAACATCGTGCTGGACTTTGTGTTCATCGTAGGGCTGCGGATGGGGGTGGCAGGCGCTGCCATCGCCACAGACCTGAGCCAGCTGGTGTCCTGCGTGCTGAGCCTGCGCTTTCTGATGAAAAGCGAGGACGCCTGCCGGGTGGAACTTTCCGCCATCCGGCTGCACCGCAAAATGGCAGGCCGCATCATCCGGGTGGGTCTGCCCACCGGCATCCAGAACATGGTCATCTCCTTTTCCAACGTGCTGGTGCAGGCCAGCGTGAACAGCTACGGCGCCGCCGCCATGGCGGGCTTTGCAGCCTACATGAAGATCGATGGCTTCAACATCCTGCCGGTGAGCAGCATCAGCATGGCAGCTACCACCTTTGTGGGGCAGAACTACGGCGCGGGGCGTCTGGACCGGGTAAAGCGCTCGGTGTGGGTCACCCTTGCTATCGGGGTCATCTACACCCTTTGCACCGGCGCGGCGCTATTGGCCGGACAGGACGCCATTCTGCACCTGTTCACCGCCGACGAGGCCGTGGTCACCTACGGCAAGCTGGCTATGCGGTGGTTCTGTCCGTTCTACTTCCTGCTCAGCATCCTGCACGGCCTTGCCGGTGCCGTGCGCGGCACGGGTGCCAGCATCCCACCCATGGTGGTGCTGCTGGTCTCGCTGTGCCTGTTCCGTGTGGTGTGGATCCAGTTTCTGCTGCCCTTCTTCTCCGGCATCGAGGGCGTGTTCATCCTCTACCCCGTCAGCTGGGGTCTGGGCGCATTGTTCATGATCCTGTATGCGTGGAAGGGCAAATGGATGGAGTATCATACATAACATTTTTACAAACAACGACCCGCCGCACTGAAAGAGATGCGGCGGGTCGTTGTTTTTCAGGTACTCCTGTCGGGGCAGCTTACCATGCAAAGCCCACGGAGTCCATGTCGATCTTCTTTTCCATCAGCCCCAGACGGCTCTCGATGAAGTTGACAGCCATATCCGGCCACTGGGCGATCTGGGTGTAGTAGTCCACATAGCCCTTGGTGCCAGTGCCCAGACCCACACCGTGGGGCGCATCAGGTGCCAGATAGAAGCTGAAGTCCGTGAAGATATTTGCGCACTCCGGCAGAGAGGGCAGCATCATCGCACTCAGGCCATCTTTCTGACCCACAACACCAAAGACCGGAGGCAGGTTGGGGTTCTTCGTGAAGTTCAGACCAGTGACGAACAGTCCGTAGATGGGAATCGCCACATTCAGGTCAGCGCTCTCATGGTCCACAGCATCGCAGACGTAGCTGGGGTAGACCTTATCCGGGGTATTCGTAGTGCCGAACTGGTCGGCCACCACCTGCATCACATTCATGCCGCCAGCAGAGAAGCCCACAGCAATCATGATATCGGTCTTGCCGATGTGTTTTTCAGAGGCGTTGTGGCGGATGTAGCGGATAGCACGGGCCAGATCCAGCTGCTGATCCACAGCGGCATAAGGGTTGACGCGGCGCTGCAGCACAAAGGCGTTGTAGCCGTTCTTGTTGAAGAACTCGGCCACCGGGTAGCCTTCCACCACGTTGTTGCGGTGGGTGCTGCCGCCGCCTGCAATAATGATCACGTTGCCCTTCACCTTGCCCTGATCTCGCAGCAAGTACGGGTTCAGGAAGGGACGGAAGCCCTCGTTATCGTAGCAATTTTCCCAGTTGGTGGGCAGCGGAGATTCCACGGCCATCTGATCTCCCCAAATTTCCCAAACGGTGCTCTTGGGGTCCTTGATCTGGCGCAGCGCCTTGCGGGCATTGGTCAGGGCAACACACATCTCATAGTGGGAGGCGTTGATACCGGGCACAGGTGCACCGTCCACCTTCTCGTACTGAGCACGGGACAGCTTGTGGAACAGCACATAGAACTTGTCAAAATCGCCCCGGAAAGCAGCCGGATAAAAGGCCACCTCGCGGGAGAGACGGAGTTCCTCTGCCACCATGGCCTGCACCTCAGCATCGGTGTGCACGCCAGCGTTTTCAGCAAAGGATGCGGGCGCCATGCCAGCCACTGCGCCCATGGTCACAGCAGAAGCGGCAGAAAGCTTCATAAAGTCTCTTCTGTTCATCATCATTTCTCCTTTTAAATGCAGACGGCTCATTTGTGCAGAGCAAAGCCGCCCAAAGCTGTGCAGCAAACGCCCTGCTGCCGGGCCCGATAGACATTCCAGTTGTATTATGCCATCGAAATCTGCACAAATCGTACCACAATATAACGAGCTTGTAAATAGATTTTGTTGTTTTTGTGTGAAATTGATATATTAGTATGTCAGTTCTTGTGAAAATCAACAAGCATGAGAATGGGTACAAAAAAGGACTGCCATGCACTCTGCACGGCAGTCCTTTTTATCTTATTACAGCTTTTCAAACACCAGAAAGCGGAAGGCGATGGTTGTGGTGAGCTGCGGCAGAGCCGCAAGGCGGGCAGCACCGTCGCGGGGCGTTTTCCAGTAGTAGGGGGTCATGGCGAACAGGGCTTCCAGCTGGGCGGCGGGCACGGTGATGGTTCCCTGCACCTCCCGCTCGTCGATGGCGCGGAAGCCCGGGTACTCCACCTGCTGCACCGGGTTCTTATAGGGCTTTTCATAGAGCACGGCCTTCATCTGGTACAGATGCTCTGCCCCCGGCACAACGTAGATCATGCGCCCGCCCGGGCGCAGCACCCGGCTGAACTCCTCCTGCGCAAAGGGCGAAAAGCAGTTCAGCAGCACATCTGCCCAGCCGGTGCGTACCGGCTGGCTGAAGCTGGACGCCACCGCGTACTGCGCGGCAGGCAGCGCCTTTGCCGCCAGACGCACGGCGGGCTTTGCGATATCGAACCCTGCCAGCTGCAACGGTTTTTCCGCCGCCGCGAACTGCTGCGCGATGCAGCGGTCGTACCAGCCCTCGCCGCAGCCTGCATCCAGCAGATGCAGCGGAGCATCCGGGGCGGCGGGCACGCCGTGGGCAAGGCACAGCTCCCCCAGCGCCTGCCCGAAAATGCCGTAGTATCCGGCGTTCAGGAAGGCGCGGCGGGCGGCGACCATCTCCTTGCTGTCCCCGGGGGCTTTGGTGCGCATACTCTGCACCGGCAAAAGGTGCCAGTAGCCCTCCCGGGCGCGGTCAAAGCAGTGGCCTTTTTCACATTTCAGGTCAGTTTCCCCTTGCAGTACGCCGCCGCACAGGGGGCACTGCCACGGGGCAAAGGCTTCGTTCCGGCTCATACTTCTTCGCTGTGATCCTCAATGGGTGCGGTGGCACCGCCGTGGGCGTCCATATACTCCTCAAAGCTGGTGTACTTCTGCTGGGGCGGGCGGCGGCTGATGAGCATCAGCCCCGGGTCCTCGTCCCGGGCGGCAGCATTGCGGCCACGGCGGGCAGGCTCGGCCTTGGCAGCGCGGGGTGCGCTGCCGGTGCGGTTCTGATTGCCTGCGCTGCCGCGCTCGTTACGGGCAGGGCGGGCGTTGCTGCTCTGGGCAGCGCGCTGCTCGCTGCGGTCATTGCGGCGGCTGCCGCTGCGGCTTGCGTTCTGATTATTCTGGGGCTCCTGTGCGCTGCGGATAGCAGGTGCTGCCGGGGCGGCAGGAGTCTTGCGTGCCGGGCGCAGCGGAGTAGCCTCCGGGGCGCTGACAAAATGGGGGTCAAACTTGGGCTGGGCGTTGCTGCCCCGGACGGGGGCGGCATTCTCGCGGCGGGCGCGGGGCGCTGCCGCCTCCTTGGGGGCGTTTGCGCCCCGGTTGTTGGCGCGGCGGTCGTTGCGGACCCCGCGCTTTGCGTTGCTGTCTTGCATCAGTGTTTCCTCTTTTTTCGGTTTTGCAGGCACCGCGTTCTTTGCGGCCTTCGGCTCCTGCTTCGGCGCGGGCGCAGCTGCCTTGGCAGCTTTTGCGGGCGCAGTTTCGGCCTGTTTTTCTGCTTCGGGGCGGGGCTTTTTGCCGCGCACGGGCAGCACGGGGCGCACCGGGGCGGGCACGCCGTCCCACGGGTGGCCGGATACCACCGGGATCTTGCGGCGGTTCAGCTTTTCAATGCCTGCCAGATACTCCTGCTCCTCCGGGGCGCAGAAGCTGACGGCGGTGCCGTCTGCACCGGCGCGGGCGGTGCGCCCAATGCGGTGCACATAGGTCTCCGGCACCTCGGGCAGGTCGTAGTTGAACACATGGGAAAGCTCGCTGATATCAATGCCCCGGGCGGCGATATCGGTGGCTACCAGCACCCGGGTCTTGCCGGACTTGAAATCCTCCAGCGCGGTCACGCGGGCGGTCTGGCTCTTGTTGCCGTGGATGGCGGCGGCGGGGATGCCCTGCTTTGTCAGGTCTTTTGCGATCTTATCCGCGCCGTGCTTGGTGCGGCTGAACACCAGCGCATTGACCACCGGCGGCTGCAGATTTTTGATGAGCCACGGCAGCAAAAGCTTTTTGTTGCCCTTTTCCACATAGTACAGGCTCTGCTGGATGCGGTCCACGGTGCTGGACACCGGGTCTACCTTGACAAAGGCGGGGTCGCGCAGGATGCCGGCAGCCAGCTGCTCGATCTCGGCGGGCATGGTGGCACTGAACATCAGGTTCTGGCGCTGGGCGGGCAGCTTTGCAATGACCTTTTTCACGTCATGGACAAAGCCCATGTCCAGCATCCGGTCGGCCTCGTCCAGCACAAAGATCTCCAAAGCGGACAGGTCGATAAAGCCCTGTCCGATCAGGTCATTCAGCCGTCCCGGGCAGGCGATAAGGATGTCCACGCCCTTTTTCAGCGCTTCCACCTGCGGTGCCTGTCCCACACCGCCAAAGATGACGGTGCTGCGCAATTTCAGGTACTTGCCGTAGGCTTCAAAGCTTTCGCCGATCTGCAAAGCCAGCTCCCGGGTGGGGGTCAAAATCAGCGCACGGACAGCGCCCTTGCGGCGGGGCGCATTGGCGGTGAGCCGGTCCAGCATGGGCAGCGCAAAAGCCGCCGTCTTGCCGGTGCCGGTCTGGGCGCAGCCCATCAGATCCCGGCCTGCCAGCACCGGCGGGATGGCCGCTGCCTGAATGGGCGAGGGGGTCTCGTAGCCCGCTTCCTGCACAGCACGCAGCAGCGGGGCGGACAGATTCAGTTCTTTAAATGTCATGGTTCTCCTATTATTCTGTGATCTTCCGGCACTCGATGTAGTAGCGCTTTTCCTCCGCGTGTCCCATGCTGAAGGTCTTGCGGGGCAGCACGCCGCCCATCACAACGCCGCGGAACAGGTCGCTCTTGGCGAAGGGCGGCATCAAAAACGCCACTGCGCCCTGCTTGCACAGCGCACGCACAGCCGGTTCGTCATGCACATAGTCCACCTTTGCTTCCGGGTGGCGCTCGATATAATCCGAAATAAAATCGTCGATGGTGCCCACGGTCAGCGGCTCGGTGGGGTCCTCAAAGCTGAGCACATTGGCCATGTGGGGGCCCGCCAGCGTAAAAGGCTGCTTTTTGCTGCCGCCAAAGCAGCAGCCTGCCATGTTGGAATCGCTCCATGTAATGAGGCTCAGCAGTACGGTGGCGCAGTCCACGTTGAACAGCACCCGGTGGATGGGCTCGATCTCAATAGCCGGGGAGTGCACGTTGCACACCTCTGCCAAGCACCAGCGGGCGGGGTGGTTTTCTGCCTGCTCCGGGGTCAGAGTCTTTTTCAGCTCCTCCCAGCAGGCCTTTGCGGTAGCCAGCGAGTGGTTGCCATCGCCCACGGCCAGCGTCAGCGGGTCGCGGCGGGTGGCATCGGGGTATTTCTTGTCAAATTCTTTCTGACTGCCCAGCACGGTCAGCGCGTTTTCGATCTGCGCGATGAGGGCGGGGTCCTCCACTGCCCAGCCTGCCACATGGCCGCCGCCCAGCATCAGCTCGCCCTCGTATACCTTGAGCAGGCTGTCCTTGTGGGCGGCAATGGGCTCGATGAGGGTGCAGTCCGGGTCATCCGCCAGCATCATGATATGGGGCGTTTCCAGCGCAGCGCCGGTACGCACCTTCATGCGGGGCGGGATGCGGCTTTCCACGGTGCACTCGCTGGGGCGCACGGTGCATTTTTCGCCCCGGCGGTAGCTGTATGCCTCCAGGTCCACACGTCCTACAAGACCCTGCCGCACCCGGCCGCTCTGCTCGGTGCGCTCTACATAGATAAAGCCGTCCACCGCCCGGGTGAGCACGTTCTGGGCATAGTCCTGCATGGTGGCGTGGATCTTTTCCACCCGCGCGTCGGCGTCTCCGTCCTCCAGATACACCTCCGGCAGGATCAGGTTCAGGGTGCTGGGCGCACCCGCAGCGGTCTCTTCTGCCCGCTGCCAGTAGCTGCGGTCGCTGGTGAACTGGTCACAGGCAATGCAGCCCCACTGCTCCAGCGGCACCTGCTCCGAAGGCAGCAGGATGTGTGCGGGTGCAAAACAGGTAGTCGGTTTCATAGTCGTTTCCTCCCCTCTTTATTGCAATTCAACTTTTTTAATGCAACAGCAACAACGTTGAATTGCATATCGCAAATATGCTGTTTGAATGTTGCGCTAATTTTTGACTTGCGATAAAAGCCGCTTCTCAGCGGAACGCTGCGGTGTCGTGCACCACAATGTGCTGCACACCGGCGTCGGCAGCGGCCTGCTCCAGCGCAGCGCGGCTGTCCGCATCCAGTGCGGTGCTGCTGGTGACCAGCAGATTTTCCATGCCAAGGGACGTACCGGTGGTGCCAAGGGCATCGGTGGCAGCAGTGCACAGTGCGTCCGGGTAGCTGACCCACAGGGTCACGCTGCCCGCAAAGCGGGTCTGCCATGCGGCGATATCCGCCGTCAGCTGGGCGGCGCGTCCTTCCCGGCTCTTGCCGCCGGAGGCACCGAAGTCCTGCTTGCGGGTGATGATATTGGGGAACTGCACCCCGGTAAGCACCACCTGCTCGTAGCCCATGCCCTGCACCTCCTCAATGAGGTCGCCGACATACTGCACCGCGCTTGCGGCAAAGGGGTTCATCCATGCCTTGCCGCCCTTGGCTGCGCTGACGTTGTCCAGCCAGAGGCTGTTGCCATCGTAGTGCACGCCCATGCTGCGGTCGGTGTACACCGACACCGGGTCGGTAAAGGCGGCAAGCTGTGCCGCCGGGATGATGCCCTCCTCCCGCAGGATGGCGGCGATATTGGCCGCATCCACCGGGTTTTCGGTGATACTCTGGGCAGCGGCTGCCACGCCGGAAGCATAATACACCGTGCCAGCGGCGTCCTTCAGAGTGACAAGGGCGTAGTCTGCGCCCTGCTGCTTCAGCTGCCGGGCGGCGGCGCGGATGGCGGCTTCATCGGTCAGGGTGGTCACGTCCAGCTCTGCCCAGCTGCCGCCGGTAATGGCCTTGCCGTCCAGCGGCTTTTCCTCCTCCGGCTCAGACGCTGCCTGCGAAGCAGCAGCGCTGCTTGCCGCAGCAGCAGAGGAGGCTGCTGCCTCAGCGCGGGAAGCGCTTTCGGCCTCCAGATCCCGATCCTTGACCACGGTATACCAGGTGTGGGTGGCCCAATCCAGCACATGGGGTGCGGCAAACCATGCGGCTGCCAGCACTGCCGCCACCAGCACCACGATGCCGATGCCGCGCTTTACGCGCGTTTCCCTGCTGTAAAAGCTGCGGTTATAATGCTTGACCTTCTGACGTTTATTCTTAGCCATGGTATCCTTTCCTCCCTGTCTGCATTACAGGATGACGGAATGTCCGGTAAAGCCATAGATCGCCAGCGCCAGCACGCCGATATACACCAGCGTGATGGGCAGGCCGCGGAATGCCTTGGGGATAGCTTTGCTGCGCAGGCGGTGGCGCGCCTCGGTGACCAGCAGCACCGCCAGCACATAGCCAAGGCCGCTGCCAAGGCCAAAGCCAAGGCTCTGGCCAAGGGTAAAGGACTGGGTGCGCTCCACCAGCACCGTGCCCAGCACGCCGCTGTTCAGCGCGGCCAGCGGCACGATGCGCAGCAGCTGGGCGCGGCGGGGCAGGCTGCGCAGCAGCCACAGCACCAGATGCTCCGCCAGACACACCACGGCAATGCTGGCAATATACACCAGCGGGCGCAGCTGGGCGCGGTTATCCAGCGGGGCAATGAACCGCCCGGCAAGAAAAGCCACCGGCGCCACCAGCACCTGCGTGATGCACAGCATCATGCCGAACAAGGCGCTGCTGGTGCGGTCGTCCCCCACCAGCTGCACCATGCGGGACACGCCCAGTGCACGGGTAAAGACAGCGTTCTGTGCAAAAATGGCCAGCAGTGCATAGCTGAAAAACACTGCCGAGCTGCTTACAACTTCCTTCACGGTTCGCGGTTCCCCTCCTTCTGGTAGTGCACGGTCAGGGTATCCCGTGCTTCCTTTTTCAGATATTCCTTGCGCTTTGCAGCCGCAGCGCGCCAGATGGCGCACAGGATGCCCAGCACGATAAAGCCGCCCGCCGGCATCTTAGCCAGTGGCAGCAGCGCCCAGCGCCCCACCGGGGCACCGAACACGGTGCCAAGGCTGAGCCACTCGCGCACCACGCCCACCACGAGCAGCAGCAGCGCGTAGCCCACGGTGATGCGCACGCCCTTGGAAACGGCCTTGTGCACTGTCTCCTGCACGCGGCCGAAGCGGTAGGTCAGAAGCGGCTCCACCACCAGCATGGGCAGGTAGATGCCAAGGTTCAAAAGCCCGGTGCCAAACACGAAGTTCAAAATGGGATATGCCGCCAGGTACACCACAGCGGCGCTGGCTGCGTACAAAAGTGCGCGGGGCAGCAGCTTTTTTTGCAGCTGCTCCGGGGTAGGCTCCTCGTCCCGCAGGGGTACAAGGCGGCTGAGCAGGCAGGCCAGCACGCGGGAGGGCACCAGCAGCAGCGTCACCGCCGCCGCCAGCATCAGGCCGTTCTGGCCGGTGGTAGCCACGACCACCAGCGGTGCCAGACCCATGCCCTGCATGACCACCGGGTTATTCAGGAACACGCGGTCGTGATGGGCAAACTTTTCGGGGTCCTTTAAAATCAGTTCCGCAGTACGCTTTTTCATTCCGCAGCCTCCTTTCGTTCGGACGGCAGACGGTGCAGCAGACGGTACAGCCGCTCCTCGGTGCGGTCAATGAGCGCGGACACGCTGTTGACGGCCAGCAGTGCAAAGCAGACGCCGGTCTCGTACACGCCGAAATAGCGGAAGCCCATGGTGGCAGCACCCACCAGGGCGCCGTACAGGATGCGTCCGAGCCGGTGATGGGCGCAGGTGTAGGGTTCGTTGAGCAGGAACACCGCACAGAACAGCACCGCACCGGTGTGCAGCTCGTCCCGGATGCCCTGCAGGCGGGGCAGCAGGCTGCTGAAGAGGGTGCTGTCCGCCAGACCCACCTGACGCGGGAAGAAGAAGGCGATGAGCCCGCAGGTGATGAGAAAACTTGCCGATGCGCCGATGTGCACGTCCTTCTGGGTCCACAGCACGAGGCCGCAGGCCAGAATGACCAGCGCCGCGCCGGTGCCCATGGGGGCAGCAAACTCGCCCAGCACAACGGCGAGGGCGTTCAGGTTCAGGATACCGCCGCTGCGCAGGGTATCCTCGATGGTGCTGCTTACCGGCACGGCGGAGGCGTTCCACAGGGGCAGCGGCGTATAGGGCTGCGGGTAGCGCACCACCTGCTCCGGCCACGATACCGCCGCCACGGCGTAGCCCACGGCAGCGGGGTTGAAGGGATAGCTGCCGTAGCCGCCAAAGACCTCCTTGCCGATCAATACGCCCGCCAGCACTGCCACCACCAGCACATAGATGTCCACGGTGGCGGGCATGAGCAGGGCGATGATCAGGCTGAAGCTCTCGTTGGAGAGATCTTTATTGGTGTACACCCGATGGCGCAGCAGCGCCACCAGACGGTCGCACAGGTTGCCGGTAAGCAGGGCGATGCCGCACAGCAGCAGCGGACGCGCCCCATAGAAATAGCAGGCCATGCACAGCAGCGGCACACACAGCCAGAAAACGTGCTTATAGTACCGGCCGGTCTTTTGCAGCTGCCGCTCCTGCTCTTGGATCAAAGCTTCATCCATATACGGGCCTCCTTACAGGCTGGCCAGTGCGCCCACAGCCGCAGCAGGGTCGGCGGCGCCGAACACGGCACTGCCCGCCACCAGCACGTCGGCTCCGGCTTCCATGCACAAGGGTGCGGTGGCGGCATCCACGCCGCCGTCCACCTCCAGCAGGTAGGAAAGGCCGCGTGCTTCCCGCTCTGCCTTGAGCCAGCGGAGCTTGTCCAGCGCCGAGGGCATGAACTTCTGCCCGCCGAAGCCGGGTTCCACGCTCATCACCAGCACCAGATCCAGCTGGTTCAGCCACGGGGCCAGCGCCTCGGCCGGGGTGCCGGGCTTGATGGTCAGACCCACCTTGCAGCCCAGCGCACGCACGGCATCAATGGTGGCCTGAATATCATCTTCGCACTCCAGATGGAAATTATACAGGGTCGCACCGGCCTTGATAAAGGGCTCGGCGTATTGCAGCGGGTGGCTGATCATCAGATGCACGTCATAAAAGGCATCCGGCAGCGCCTTGTGCAGGCTTTTGAGCACCGGCACGCCAAAGCTGATGTTGGGCACAAAATGCCCGTCCATCACGTCGTAGTGCAGCATCTGTGCGCCGGCATCCAGCACCATGCGGCAGTCTGCACCCAGCTTGCCAAAATCGGCAGAAAGAATAGAAGGACTTACGATGGCCATAATATTTCATTACGCTCCGTTATTTTTAGCAATTTTTATCCCATGCGTTGCGCGTTTTGCAGGGTTCTGCCGGGCAAAAAATACGCGGGCATGGTTATCTTTTAGTTTACATGAAAACGGCCAAAAAATCAAACCCGCAGCAGTTTTTTTCACCGAAAAGTCGTAAATGGCGCAAAAAGTCCATTGCGCGGCAGCATCTCCATGTGCCGCGCAGCTGCCGCCGAAGGCTTGCCATTTTGCAGCAGCTTTCTTTGAAGCAGGACGATTTGGAATGGCCTCCGCTGCTTCCGGGTTGCGGCACCCAGCATCCGCTTCGTGCCTTGGGCGGCACTCGCGTCTTGCTGGCCGCTGCCCCAACAACTCCTCCCTGTTTCCGCCGCTGGCGGCGGTCGTCGTCGTTGCTAGCCATATTCAGCGGAAAATAGATTTTTAATTCCGCGTTTGTCGCACTCTGCGGAGTGCTCCAAACGCATTTTCACAAGAGGGGGTCACAGCGGTAAGCAGGATTTTTATTCCAACAACGCCAAAGCAGCCAGACCGCCCGGGCGGGGCAGTCTGGCTGCGGGGTTTTATTCTACCGGCTTCATGCTGGCGGGGTCCTCCACTGCGCCGGGCTGCCCGGCGGCATCCGGCAGGCGCTTCATGCCGCCGGGATTGGGGGAACAGGTGGGCAGGGTGAACACAAAGCGGCACCACTCGCCCTGCTGGCTCTCCACGCGGATCTGCCCGCCGGCCAGATTGACCAGCACCTTGCAGATGTTCAGTCCCAAACCGGAGCCGCGGGCGTGCAGACCGCGGGAGCGGTCCTCCTTATAGAACCGCTCGAACACATAGGGCAGCGCCTCCGGGCTGATGCCCTGCCCGGAGTTCCAGATGGAGATCTCGGCCTCGGGCCCCAGCTTTTCCACGCTGAAGCGGATGGTGCCGCCCGCCGGGGTGAACTTGATGGCGTTGTCCAGCAGGTTATATGCCACCTGATGGATCAGGTCGGGGTCGGCATAGACCAGCACCTTTTCATCCATGGTCAGGCCTTCCAGCTCGATCATGCCGTCATTGATGCGCTGCTCTGCGGCAAGCGCCACGCCGGTCAGGGTCTCCCAGATATTGAACATCCGGGCGTTCACCTGATACTCGCCGCTTTCCAGCTTGGAGAGATCCAGCATATTCTGGATGAGCCGTGCCAGACGGCCGGTCTCCTCGCTGACCAGCTGCAGGTAGTGGTTCTGCATCTCGGGCGGGATGGTGCCGTCCAGAATGCCGTCCACAAAGCCCTTGATGGTGGTCATGGGGGTGCGCAGTTCGTGGGCGATGTTGCCCATGAACTGACCCCGGGAGTTATCGTTGGACTGGATGTTCTCCGCCATCTGGTTGAAGGTGCGGGCAAGGTCTGCCACCTCGCCATCGCCCTCCACGCCCTCCACGCGGACGGAGAGGTCGCCGCCGCCAAAGCGCTGGGCGGCATCGGTGACCTTCTGCAGCGGGTCGGTAAGCTGACGCATCAGCAGGCGGGTCAGCACGCTGGCGCACAGCAGCATCACGCAGGCGGACATGAGGAAGTTGGACCAGAACTGCTGTTTAAAGTCGGTGAGCTGCGCGCCGGAGGAGCACAAAAACAGCCAGCCGCTGAACAGGCTCTGGTCGTCGATGGTCTCCACCGCCGCGATATAGCTTTTTTCGGTCAGGGCACCGCCCAAATCGCCGAAAGCGTGGTAGTGCCGGGCGTCCGGGTCAGCCACTGCGTTGGCGCGCTGGCAGATATCCAGCGGCACGGTGGTGGTGGTAAGCTTTGCCGGGTCGGAGGCAATAAGCACATTGCCCTGTCGGTCGGTGAAAAACAGATAAGCCTCGGCGCTCTCGCCGATGATCTCCAGCTTGGTGTTCAAAGCGTCCAGCTCTGCGCCCTGCGGCATGGTCTCGCTGTTTACCAGATACTCCGCAGTGCGCTTGGCAACGTTTACCACCTGATCCAGTGTTTCGTAGCGATCCTTCGCAAAATAATTCTTGAACAGCACCCACTCCGAGCAGCCCATCAGCACGATGCCCAGCACCATCAGGGTGGACACCATGGAGAAAAAGGCCGTGGAGATACTTTTACGCATTACTGACGCACCTCGAACTTATAGCCCACGCCCCAGACGGTTTTCAGCTCCCACTTATCGGAAGCCCCGGCCAGCTTTTCGCGCAGACGCTTGACGTGGACATCAATGGTGCGGCTGTCGCCGTAATACTCAAAGCCCCACACCTCGTCCAGCAGCTGGTCGCGGGTGTACACGCGGTTGGGGTGGGAGGCCAGACAGTTCAGCAGTTCCAGCTCCTTGGGGGGAGCTTCCACCACCTTGCCCTTGACCCGCAGTTCATAGCTGTTCATATCCAGCCGCAGGTTGTCGAACTCGATGACGCCCTCGGTACTCTCGGCGGCAGCGGAGGTAGTCTGGCAGCGGCGCAGCACCGCTTTGATGCGTGCCACCACCTCTTTTGCGTCAAAGGGCTTGACCATGTAATCGTCTGCGCCCAGCTCCAGACCCAGCACCTTGTCAAAGGTCTCGCCCTTGGCGGTAAGCATCATTACCGGGGTGTTGCCCGCCTTGCGGATGCGGCGGCAGACCTCAAGACCGTCCATGCGGGGCATCATCACGTCCAGCAGCACCATGTCCGGCTTGACCGCGTTGAACTTTTCCAGTCCTTCTTCGCCATCGTTTGCCACCGTGACCTGATAGCCCTCCTTGGTCAGGTACAGCCGCAGCAGCTCGCAGATGTTGGCGTCGTCGTCCACCACAAGGATCTTTTCGTTTGCCATAAGTGTTTTCCTCCCCTTTTATGCAGGTTTTTGCTGTATCTTCAGCCCTTCCGGGCGTTTTGACAGGCTCTTTCCTTTCTATTATACGGGACAGTTATGACAAAATAAAGAAGGAAGTGTAGTTTTTTTCACATTTCTACCTAAGGTACGCCTTACGCAGCCGCGCTATCGGCAAGAAACGTTTGCCGCAGGCTCTTCAAAATTTGATTTCTTGCCGATAAGCCATCCCGGATTATTTCAGGATTCCTTCTTCAAGATAGCCCTGCCCCCTTGCGCTGGCGGGGTTCATCGCGTATAATGGTAGATGTATCGTTATGTCAAAAAACGTGTAAGGAGCGTATTTTATATGAAGTTAGGTATTGTCGGCCTGCCCAACGTGGGCAAGTCCACTCTGTTCAACGCCATCACCTCCACCAAGAATGCGGAGGCTGCAAACTATCCCTTCTGCACCATCGAGCCGAACTCCGGCATCGTGGCAGTGCCGGACAAGCGGCTGGACAAGCTGGCCGAGATCTGGCAGACCAACAAAAAGACCCCCGCCATCGTGGAGTTCGTGGACATTGCAGGTCTGGTAAAGGGTGCAAGTCAGGGTGCCGGCCTTGGCAACAAGTTCCTTGGCCATATCCGCGAGTGCGACGCCATCGTGCACGTGGTGCGCTGCTTTGACGATGACAACATCATCCATGTGGTGGAGGACGTGACCAAGGCCGAGGCTGTAGATCCCATTGCCGATATTGAAGCCATCGACTACGAGCTGATCCTCTCCGACCTTGAGGTGGTGCAGAACCGCGCTGGCCGCATGGCAAAAGCTGCCAAGAGCGGCAACAACAAGGGCGCTGCCGCCGAGGCCGCTTGGCTGCAGCAGCTGGCCGACCATCTGAGCGCCGGTAAGCCCGCCCGCAGCTTCGATTTTGACCCCGCCGACACCGAGCAGCAGACCGTGCTGCACGAGATGGGTCTGCTGAGCGCAAAGCCGGTGCTGTATGCCTGCAACGTGGGCGAGGACGACCTGATGGAGGGCATCGAGAACAACAAATACGTCCCGCTGGTGGCTGCCCGCGCCAAGGAGGAGGGTGCCCGCTACATTCCCATCTGCGCCAAGACCGAGGAGGATATCGCAGATTACAGCCCCGAGGAAAAGAAGGCATTTCTGGCCGAGATGGGCATCGAGGCCAGCGGTCTGGACAACCTGATCACCGCCAGCTACGACCTGCTGGGTCTGATCTCCTTCCTGACCGACGGCAAGAAGGAGTGCCGCGCATGGACCATCCGCAAGGGCACCAAGGCTCCGCAGGCTGCCGGTAAGATCCACAGCGACTTCGAGCGTGGCTTCATCCGCGCCAGCGTCATCGGCTACAACGATCTGGAAGCCAACAACTTCGACTACGCCGCCGTCAAGGCCAAGGGCCTGCAGCGCACCGAGGGCAAGGAGTATGTTGTGCAGGATGGCGACGTCATCGAGTTCCTGTTTAATGTTTAAAGGAGTCCACCATGATCTTGGGTATTATGGGCGCTATGCCCGATGAAGTAGACCAGCTGTGTGCAAAGCTGGAAAATGTCACCGTTGAGCCCTACGGCGGCGTGGAGTACCACAAGGGTACGCTGGCCGGCAAGCAGGTGGTGGTGTGCTGCGCCGGTATGGGCAAGGCCAACGCCGCCGCTACCACGCAGGTGCTCATCACCAAGTTCGGCGCGGAGAAGATCATCTTCTCCGGCATTGCGGGCAACATGACCAGCAAGATCGGCATCGGCGATGTGGTCATCGGCAAGACGGTGCTGTACCACGACGCCCAGCTGGATATGATCTGCCAGAACCCGCCGTTCCTGAAGGAATACTCTGGCGACCCGGAACTGATCGCCGCCGCCGAGGCTGCCTGCGCCGAAGCCGGGGTAAAAGCGCTGGTGGGCAAGATCGCCACCGGCGATCTGTTCGTGGGCGACAGCGAGACGAAGGCCGCCATTGAAGCCAAGTGCGCCCCGGACTGCGTGGAGATGGAGGGCGCTGCGGTAAGCCAGATCGCCGCCAAGAACGGCGTGCCCTGCGTCATTCTGCGCGCCATGAGCGACAACGCCGACGAGGACGGCCACGAGGTGCTGGTGGTGAAGAAGTTCAGCATCAGCGAGTATGTCGCCACCGCCACTAAGATCGTGGCAGCGATGGTGGAAAAGCTGTAAACTTCCCCAAAACAACAACAGCCAGACCGGCAATGCCGGTCTGGCTGTTTTGCGTTTATGTCAGTTTTTGGTCAGGTCTTTGGTATACAGGGCACGGGTGGCGTTGAGCACGGCAATGACCATCACGCCCACATCTGCAAAGATGGCTGCCCACATTCCGGCAATGCCCAGTGCGCCCAGCAGCAGGCACAGTGCCTTGATGCCCAGCGCAAACACGATGTTCTGGTGCACAATGCGCAGGGTGCGGCGGGCGATGCGCATGGCCAGCGCGATTTTGGCGGGGTCATCATCCATCAGCACCACGTCTGCCGCCTCGATGGCGGCATCCGAGCCCAGCGCGCCCATGGCGATGCCCACGTCTGCACGGGACAGCACCGGTGCATCGTTGATGCCGTCACCCACAAAGGCAAGGTTCTCCTTAGGCTGTTTTGCGGCAAGCAGCTTTTCGATCTGGTCTACCTTGTCGCCGGGCAAAAGACCGGCGTGGTACTCGTCCAGACCCAGCTGCTGCGCTACCGCCTGTGCCACCGGCTGTGCATCGCCGGTCAGCATGACCGTCTTGCGCACGCCGGAAGCTTTCAGGGCGCGGATGGCATCGGCGCTGTGGGGCTTTACCACGTCCGAAATCAGCAGATAGCCCGCGTAGCTGCCCTCCACGGCAACGTGCACGATGGTGCCCACGCCGTCCACGGCGGGGACGGTCAGCCCCAGCTTTTCCATCAGGCGGGCGTTGCCGGCAGCAACGGCCTTGCCGTCCACCTTCGCGGTCACGCCATGACCGCCCAGCTCCTGCACGTCCGTGACCCGGGCGGCATCGATGGGCTTGCCGTAGGCGGCTTTGATGCTCAGGGAGATGGGGTGCTTGGACCAGCTTTCTGCCAGCGCAGCGGCTTCCACCAGTGCGGCGTCGGTCACGCCCTCGGCGGGGTGGATGCCGGTGACCTTAAAGGTGCCCTGCGTCAGGGTGCCGGTCTTATCGAACACCACAACGCCGGTGTTGGCAAGCTCTTCCAGATAGGTAGAGCCCTTGATGAGGATGCCGCAGGCGGAAGCGCCGCCGATGCCGCCGAAGAAACTCAGCGGGATGGAGATGACCAGCGCACAGGGGCAGCTGATGACAAGGAAGGTCAAAGCGCGGTAGACCCAGTCGCCAAAGCGGGCGGGCTGCCCCATGAGCAGCAGCACCACCGGCGGCAGAAGCGCCAGCGCCAGTGCGCCGTAGCAGACAGCGGGGGTGTACACCCGGGCAAAGCGGGTGATAAAGTTTTCTGCCCGAGCTTTTTTCATACTGGAATTTTCCACAAGGTCGAGAATTTTAGAGACGGTGGACTCGCCAAATTCCTTGGTGGTGCGCACCTTCAGCAAGCCGGTCATGTTCACGCAACCGCTGATGACCTCGTCCCCGGCGTTCACGTCCCGGGGCAGGCTCTCGCCGGTCAGGGCGGCAGTGTTCAGGGCAGAAGCGCCCTCCACGATGATGCCGTCAATGGGCACCCGCTCGCCGGGCTGCACCACGATGACGGTGCCCACCTCGACCTCATCCGGGTCTACCTGCTCCAGCTTGCCGTCCTCGCCCTCAATGTTGGCGTAGTCCGGACGAATGTCCATCAGGCTGGCAATGCTCTGGCGGCTTTTGCCCACGGCGACGCTCTGGAACAGTTCGCCGATCTGGTAGAAGATGATAACGGCGCAGCCCTCCACATAGTCGCCCAGCGCAAACGCGCCCACGGTGGCAACTGCCATCAGAAAGCACTCGTCAAAGGGCTGACGGTTCTTGATGCCCTTCAGCGCCTTGCGCAGCACGTCCCAGCCCACAACAAGGTAGGGGATGCAGTAGAGCGCCAGCTCCACCGGCATGGGCAAGGCGGGCAAAAGCTTGAGCACGATGACCAGTGCCACGGCGATCAGAATGCGCTCAAGGGTCTTTTTTTGTTTCTTGTTCATAAGCAACGCTCCTCAGTTTGCGGTGCAGTGGGTGAAAAATGGGTAGTTTTCCACAGGTTTTTCGGCAAAAAATGGGTATTCCACAGTTTTAACCGCGTTTTCCACACAGTTTTCCTGTAAAAAAGCGCTTTTCCACGCTTCTTTTTCGGTTTTTCCGCAAAGCTTGTTGAAAACCCGGTGGAAATTGTTGAAAAGTGGCGGATTTTTCCACAGAAAAACTCCCCCAGTCCGTACCGACCGGGAGAGCTTTGCCGTACATCAGATATCAAAGATCTCGCAGTCGTCCTCTACCTTCTTGCAGGCAGACAGCACGTTCTCCATGGTGGCGTGGGGGTCGGCACCCTCGGCGAACTCCACCTTCATCTTCTGGGTCATAAAGCTGACGGTCGCCTTTTCCACACCGGAAACGGTGTTGGCGGCGTCCTCCATCTTCTGGGCGCAGTTGGCGCAGTCCACTTCGATCTTGTAGGTCTTTTTCATAATAAGTACCAGCCTTTCTTTTCTGCGGGCGTGTGCCCGGTCATTCTTCGATATGGTCCATCCCCATGGAAAGGATGCTGCGCACATGGTCATCGTCCAGTGCGTAGAAAACGGTTTTGCCCTCCCGCCGGAAGCGCACAAGTTTGGAGTCCTTGAGCACCCGCAGCTGGTGGCTGACGGCAGACTGGCTCAGCTGCACGGCGTCCGCAATATCCTGCACGCAAAGTTCGCTGTCGTGCAAGGCGTACAGAATTTTGATGCGGGTGGAATCGCCAAACACGCGGAACAGGTCTGCCAGTTCGTACAGCACCTCGTCATCCGGCATCTCTACCGGCTGAGTTTCCTTTTCCGGCGCGGTCTGTTCTAGCCCGGTCATGCTGTCCTCCCCCCTTCGTTTCGATATATGAGCATCTGTTCATGTGTTCATGATAGCACGCAGACGGCTCCCTGTCAAGCAAAATCCGCAAAGTTTTTTACATTGCCGCAAAATTGCTGAAAATCGCCGTAAAACGCAAAAAAGATGCAAATTGGGTGTGGGTTGGACAGGCAAAACGATTTGGAATGGCTTCCGCTTCTTCCGGGTTGCGGCACCCAGCATCCGCATCGTGCCTTGGGCGGCACTCGCGTCTTGCTGGCCGCTGCCCCAACAACTCCTCCCTGTTTCCGCCGCTGGCGGCGGTCGTCGTCGTTGCTAGCCATGTTCAGCGGAAATAATATTTATATTTTCGCGTTTGGAGCGACCGCGTTTGCGGAGCGCAGCGCAGCAATGAAAGCCCCAGTGGGGCTTTTAAGCGGCAGAGCGGTCTGCGTTAGCAGATGGAGGGGCTTTGCCCCGACAAGCTCTGCGGAGCGCTCCAAACGCTATTTTCACGGGAGGGGTCGTAACGGGAAGCGGCAGCTGCTGCGCTTGCTCCCCCGGGGGGAGCTGTCGCGCAGCGACTTAGGGGCTATGGATGGAGAAGCGAAAAAAGCGTTAAAGCGATAGCGCCGACTGGCGCAGCGCTAGCTTTTTTGTGCTTCGACTTCTTCTTTAGGATTGTCAAGGGCGTGCAGCCCTTGACCCGTTGCGGGGTGGGTGGAGTCCAGAGGTAGGGAGGGGGGAGTCGGAACACCCCTCCCTGCCTCTGGCCCAGCGGAGCGTCCCTGCACGCTGAAGGCAAGCAGTAACTTTCCCCGCGGAGCGCAGCACGCTTCACCCCCCTTTCCGGGCGCTTCCCTGAAAAAATATGCAAAAAATAGTGCATTCCGGTGCGTTTTGTGATATCTTATAAAGGTGCGCAACCACAAATAACACAACTGCGTTCAAAGGACGCATAAGGAGGAACTGTATATGAAGTTGGAAACCGGGATCTGCGGCGAGCAGAGCGTGCGCGTGAGCGCAGAGAATACCGCAAAGACCATGGGCAGCGGCACGCTGGACGTGTTTGCCACCCCTGCACTGGTGGCACTGGCCGAAAAGACCTGCTGGCAGAGCGTTGCCCCCGCGCTGGAGGCAGGCAGCGGCACCGTGGGCACCAAGCTGGAGCTGGAGCACACCGCACCCACCCCGGTGGGCATGACCGTGACCTGCCACAGTGAGCTGGTGGCCGTAGAGGGCCGCAAGCTGACCTTCAAGGTGACGCTTGCGGACGAGAAAGGTCCTGTGGGCAGCGGCACCCACGAGCGCTTTGTCATCTTTGAGGAAAAGTTTGCCGCTAAGGCAGAAGCCAAAAAGGGCTAAGAGTCGCTTTTGTCTGTTTCGTCCAGCCGCAGCGGCGGCAAGTCTGCGGCCAGCAGCTGCTGCTCGGCGCGGGTCTGCGCGTCCTGTAAAAGCTGCACAGCCTGCACACTGGCGCGGAACAGTTCAAAGTACATGGCCTTGTAATCCGGCACGGTGCACACCCCCTTTGCATTTCTGTGGGTAGTCTGCCCCGCAGCCTGCACCCCGATACGCCGGACGAACCCCGCAGACAATGACTGATACTTGATATGAGGAGCTTATGAAAAACAAAAATCTTTCTTGGGTGGGGGCGCTGTTCGTCTTTGCCCTGCTGCTGTGGTGCACGGCGGTGACCCCCGGCAAGGTAGCCGACCCCGCCACCTACACCTGTGCGGTGTACAGCACCTTCTTTTCCCTGCTGCCGCCGGTCATTGCCATCGTGCTGGCGCTGAACACCAAGGAGGTGTACACCTCGCTATTGGTGGGCATTGCCTCCGGTGCGCTGCTGTACGCCAACGGCAACCTTGAGCTGGCGCTGAACACCCTGTTCTTCAACGAGGACGGCGGCATGATCACCAAGCTGTCGGACTCCGGCAACGTGGGCATTCTGGCCTTTCTGGTCATGCTGGGCATTCTGGTGGCGCTGATGAACAAGGCGGGCGGCTCAGCAGCCTTCGGCCGCTGGGCGTCCACCCACATCCACAGCCGGGCAGGCGCACAGTTTGCCACCCTGATGCTGGGCGTGATGATCTTTGTGGACGACTACTTCAACTGCCTGACCGTAGGCTCGGTGATGCGCCCGGTGACCGACCGGCAGAAGGTGTCCCGCGCAAAGCTGGCCTACCTGATCGATTCCACCGCCGCGCCCATCTGCATCATTGCGCCGGTGTCCAGCTGGGCGGCTGCGGTCACCTCCAGCGTCCCGGCGGGCTCCGGCATCAACGGCTTTACCATGTTCCTGCGCACCATTCCTTATAACTATTACGCCGTCATGACCGTGGTGATGAGTCTGTTCCTCATCTTTACCGGGGCGGAGTTCGGCCCCATGAAGCTGAACGAGGACAACGCCCAAAACGGCGACCTGTTCACCACCGCCGACCGCCCCTACGGTGACGATGTGGACGACGGCAGCGACACCAACGGCCATGTCATCGACTTGCTTGCACCGGTGCTGGTGCTGATCGCGGCCTGTATCTTCGGCATGGTGTACACCGGCGGCTTCTTTGAGGGCGTAGACTTCATCACCGCCTTTGCAGACTGCAACGCTTCGGCGGGTCTGGTGCTGGGCAGCAGCATTGCCCTGCTGTTCACCTTTGTATTTTACCGGGTGCGCGGCGTGATGACCTTTCAGGACTTTGCTGCCTGCATCCCCGAGGGCTTCAAGGCCATGGTCAGCCCCATGCTGATTTTGTCCCTTGCATGGACGCTGTCCGGCATGACCGGCCTGCTGGGCGCAAAGTATTATGTGGCAAACCTGCTGGGCAGCTCTGCGGCGGCTTTGCAGTATCTGCTGCCGTTCATCATCTTCCTTGTGGCGGTGTTCCTTGCCTTTGCCACCGGCACTTCCTGGGGCACCTTCTCCATCCTGATCCCCATCGTCTGTCAGGCCTTCCCGGACGGCGAGATGCTGGTGGTGTCCATTGCCGCCTGCCTGTCCGGCGCGGTGTGCGGCGACCACTGCTCCCCCATCTCGGATACCACCATCATGGCCTCGGCGGGCGCACATTGCAGCCATGTGAACCACGTTTCCACCCAGCTGCCTTACGCCATTACGGCGGCAGCCTGCTCGGCGGTGTGCTACGTCATCACCGGCCTTGCACAGGCAGTGCTGGGCAGCCGCGCAAGCCTTGTCACCTCGCTGGTGCTGCTGGTGGTAGCCATCGTGCTGGAACTGGCGGTGCTCAGCGTCATCCGCGCCCGCACCCGGGCAAAAACTTCCGGGGATGCTGTGTAAAAATTCCGCTATGCAGCGGGGCATTTTCGTGGTATACTGAACGTATAGTAAAAAAGTTGAACCATTGGAGGCGCATGACCCATGCTGGAAAAAGCTTTTCAGGACGTCTACACCAAATTCAAGCTGCATTTTTATCAGAACGTGTTCCAGCGTTTTGCCACCCGTGAGGCTACCCTGACCACGGTGGAGTCCTTCTGCATGGAGGGCATCATGGCCATGGGCGAGCCCACCATTGCGGAGTTTTCCCGCATGATGCAGATCTCCACCCCCAATGCGGCATACAAGATCGGCAGTCTGGTGAAAAAGGGCTATGTGGAAAAGATCCAGTCCACCACCGACCGGCGGGAGTACCATCTGCGCCCCACCCAGAAGTATATCGACTACTACAACATCAGCTACTCTTACCTGCACACCGTAGTGGAGCGTGCCCGGCAGCGCTTTACCCCCGAGGAATGCGCCAAGCTGGAACAGATGCTTACCATCGTGAGCTCCGAGCTGATGCCGGAACTGGACATACTGAAAAAAGGCGAGAACTAAAAACGATAAAACGGCTGCTGCACAAAAAGTGCAGCAGCCGTTTTGCGTTGAACGTTTTAGAATGGCTTCCGCTACGCTCTAGCCATATTCAGCGGAAAAATTATTTTAAATTTCGGGGTTCAGAAACGCCTGCGGGCGTTTCTGAACCCCATTTTCACGGGAGGGGTCGTGGAGGAAAACTGCCGGCCAACCGTTGCACCCCCCCGTGAAAAAGTAAATCGGGAAAATCCGCAGATTTTCCCGATTTACATATAAAAATAAAATTCCGCTATTGATGCGCAGAGCAGCGCGGCGCGCATTCCCAATCGTTACAGCACCATAAACAGCGTACCGGCGGTGATGAGGGCACAGCCAATCAGGCTTTTGGCGGTAAAGGGCTCGTGCAGCACCACAAAAGCCAGCGCAAGGGTGATAACCACGCTGAGCTTATCAACGGGCACTACCTTGGACGCTGCACCCACCTGCAAAGCGTGGTAGTAGCACAGCCAGCTTGCGCCGGTGGCAAGGCCGGACAGCACCAGAAACAGCCAGCTGCGGCGGGAGATCTCCGCAATGCCGGTCTGGGTGCCGGTGAGGAACACCATGCCCCAGCTCATCAGCAGCACTACCGCCGTGCGGATGGCGGTGGCAAGGGTGGAGTTGACCCCCTCGATGCCGATTTTAGCCAGAATCGAGGTAAGGGCAGCGAACACCGCAGACCCCAGCGCGTAAACGAACCACATGGCAAACGCCTCCTTTTTGCCCCAGTATACGCCTTTGTACGGCGGAATACAAGGCTGCCGGGAGGAGGACGATTTGGATTGCACGCCGCGTTGCTCTGCGCATAGTCAGCGGAAAGAATATTTATAATTTCGGAGCACCGGAGCGTCTGCGGACGTTCCGATGCTCCATTTTCACGAGAGGGGCTGATGGGTTGAAAAATTTTCGCCTTTCTGTACAAACGCACTGAAAAATTGTAGGATAAGAATGGAAAAGACGTCACTTTCACGCTTTACAACTTTACCTAGATAAAGTAAAATAAGGACAGAAGCCTTTCATTCTATGGTGCGGAGGATGCCGCGCCGGATGTTTTTGTGTATAGAGACGCCGGAATTGTGCCGGCGCAGGGAAAGAAACAAGGGAAAAGAACCACGGGAAAGGAAACGAGGGAGCGAAATGGAGTTCAGTCTGGAGCATCTGCAGCCAAAGGAGCGCGCCTCCTTTGCGCTGCGCAGCCTGTACGAGACGGCAGGCTGCCGCAAGTACCACATGGGACGGTTCGAGGAGTACAGCCTGTATCAGGAGAACCGCAGCTTTCTGTCGTCGGAGCAGGTCATCACCTTTACCGATTTGGACGGCCGTCTGCTGGCGCTCAAGCCGGACGTGACCCTGTCCATCGCCAAGACAGCGCAGCCCGCCCCGGGCGAGACGCTGCGGTACTACTACCACGAGAACGTCTACCGCCCCTCTGCCGAAAGCCACACCTTTAAAGAGATCTCCCAGATGGGTCTGGAACTGCTGGGTGCTGTGGGCGAAGCCGAGGTGCAGCAGGCGGTATGTCTGGCGGCGCAGTCGCTGGCGGCGCTGGGCGCAGAGTGGGTGCTGGAAGTCAGCCACATGGGCTACCTGTTCGGCCTGTTCGATGCGCTGGGCGTGCCGGAAGCCGCCCGGGCGCAGCTGCTGGAAAAGCTGCGGCAGAAAAACGCCCACGAGCTGCGCGCCGCCGCGCTGGCTGCGGGGCTTTCCGAAACGGCGGCAGACGCTTTGTGCGGGGTGCTGGAACTTTCCGGCGGCTACGCCGCTACTCTTTCCAAGGCGGCGGCGCTCTGCCGCAACCCTGCTATGACTGCCGCCGTGGCAGAACTGACCGCCCTAGCGCCCACGTTGGGACAGGCGGGCGGCAGCATCCGATTAGACCTGACCTTAGCCGGTGAGATGGAATACTACAACGGCCTTGTGTTTCAGGGCTATCTCAAAGCCCTGCCCCGCCCGCTGCTGAAGGGCGGGCGGTACGACCTGCTGCTGCAGAAATTCACCCCCGGGGCGGGTGCCATCGGCTTTGCTGTGTATCTGGACGAGCTGGACCGGCTGAACGCGATGCCGCCGGTACAGCATCAGGACACCGGCAAGGTGATGCTGAACGTGGCGCTGCCCAAGGGGCGGCTGGGCGACAAGGTGTATAATCTGCTGGCGGGCATCGGCTACGGCTGCCCGGAGGACTACAACGCCACCCGCAAGTTGGTGGTGGAAAACCCGGCAGCGGGCATCCGGTATTTTCTGGTCAAGCCCAGCGACGTGGCCATCTATGTGGAGCACGGCGCGGCCGATGTGGGCATCGTGGGCAAGGACATCCTGACCGAGGCCGCCGCCGATGTGTACGAACTGCTGGACACCGGCCTTGGCCGCTGCCGGATGTGCGTAGCCGCCCCGGCGGGCTACCGGGACGACCCCAGCCGCCCGGTGCGGGTAGCCACCAAGTTTGTCAACATTGCAAAGCGCTACTACGCCTCCATGGGGCGGGATATCGATATCATCAAGCTGAACGGCTCCATTGAGCTGGCTCCCATCCTTGGGCTTTCGGATGTCATTGTGGACATCGTGGAGACCGGCACCACCCTGCGGGAGAACGGCTTGCAGGTGGTCACCGAGTTCATGCCCATCTCGGCGCGGTTCATCGCCAACAAGGCCAGCTACCAGTTCAAGCACCGGCAGATGGACACCATGCTGGAAAAGCTGCGCGACACCTTGCACAAGGAGGAAGAAAAATGATCAAGCTGTATAATTTTGACGAGCTGAAACCGGAGGAAATTCTGAACCGGGACATCCGCGCCGAAAAGAACGTAGAGGACGTGGTGGACGCCATCATTGCGGACGTGCGCGCCCGGGGCGATGACGCCCTGAAGGACTACGCCCTGAAATTTGACGGTGCAACAATCGAAAATTTACAGGTGACGCAGGCCGAGATTGACGAAGCCTTTGCGGGCATGGACCCGTATTTCCTCGAGACCCTGCGGCAGGCGGCGGAGAACATCGAGCAGTTCCACCGCCAGCAGGTGCACAAGAATTTTGTAATGAACGACCGCCCCGGCATTGTACTGGGGCAGAAATATACTCCCATTGAAAAGGCCGGTGTCTATGTGCCCGGCGGCACGGCGGCGTACCCTTCCACCGTGCTCATGGACGTTATCCCCGCCAAGGTGGCAGGGGTGTCCGAGATCGTCATGACCACCCCCGCCGGGAAGGACGGCAAGGTGAACCCGGTCATTCTGGCCGCTGCCGCCACCGCCGGAGTGACCAAAATTTTCAAGACCGGCGGCGCACAGGCCGTGGCGGCGCTGGCTTACGGCACCCAGAGCATTCCGGCGGTGGATAAGATCGTTGGCCCCGGCAATATCTACGTTGCCACCGCCAAGCGCAAGGTGTTTGGCAAGGTGGGCATTGATATGATCGCAGGCCCCAGCGAAATTCTGGTGCTGGCAGACGGCAGCTGCAATCCCGCGTGGGTGGCGGCAGACCTGTTAAGTCAGGCCGAGCACGATAAACTGGCAAGCCCGGTGCTTGTCACCGACAGCGAAGCCCTTGCCAAGGCGGTACAGGCGGAGTTGGAGGTGCAGATCCCGCAGCTGCCCCGCGCCGCCATTGCCCGCGCCAGCGTGGACGACAACGGCAAGATCATCCTCTGCACCGACCTGCACAAGGCCATCGAGGCCTGCAACATCATCGCGCCGGAGCACCTGGAGGTCTGCGTGGAGGACCCCTTCGGGGTGCTGAACGAGATCCGCAACGCGGGCAGCATCTTCCTTGGCCGCAACGTGCCGGAGGCGCTGGGCGATTACTTTGCCGGCCCCAACCACACCCTGCCCACCAGCGGCACCGCACGCTTTTCCAGCCCGCTGGGCGTGGACGATTTCGTCAAGAAGTCCAGCTTCATCTACTACACCCGGGACGCGCTGGAAGCCGTTGCGCCCCGCATTGCAGACTTTGCCGAGCGCGAAGGTCTGCACGCCCACGCCCGCAGCGTGACCATCCGATATGAGAAGTAAGAGGAAACCATTATGAGTCGTTTTCTTTCCCCTGCCCTGTCCGCTGTCACCCCCTACACGCCCGGGGAGCAGCCGCAGGATCAGCAGTACATCAAACTGAATACCAACGAAAGCCCCTATCTGCCATCTCCCCGGGTGGTGGCAGCCGTAAGCGAAGCCGAGGTGGAAAAGCTGCGCCTTTACTCCGACCCCGCCTGTGCCCAGCTGCTGCGCACGGCGGCGGCGCATTTCGGCTTGCAGCCTTCCCAGGTCATGCCCGGCAACGGCAGCGACGAGAACCTGTTCTTTGCGCTGCGGGCTTTCTGTGACGAGAGCCACCCGCTGGCCTTTGCGGACATCACCTACGGCTGCTACGGCGTGTGGTGCGGTTTGCTGCACATCCCCACCCACATCATCCCCTTAAAAGAGGACTTCACCCTTGACCCCGCCGATTACCACGGCCTGCACGAGACCATCGTCATTGCAAACCCCAACGCCCCCACCGGGCTGTGCCTGCCCCGGGATGCCATCGAGGGCATTTTGCGATCGAACCCGGACAGCGTGGTCATTGTGGACGAGGCCTATGTGGACTTTGGCGGCGAGAGCTGTGTGCCGCTTATCGACAAATACGACAACCTGCTGGTGGTGCAGACCTTCTCGAAATCCCGGCAGCTGGCGGGTGCGCGGCTTGGGCTTGCCATGGGCAACGCGGCGCTGATCGCCGATTTGAACCGGGTCAAGTTCAGCCTGAACCCCTACAACATCAACCGCCTGACTTTGAAGGCCGGGCAGGCTGCGCTGGAAGATACTGCCTACTTTGAAAAGACCCGCGCCGCCATTATGGACACCCGCGCATGGACGATGCAGCAGCTGACTGACCGGGGCTTTACCGTACTGGACAGCCGCGCAAACTTTGTATTTGCCAGCACAGAACGGATAAGCGATGGCAAACTATACAAAGAGTTAAAGAAAAACGGCATTCTGGTGCGGCATTTTGATGCGCCGCGCATTGAAAACTGGCTGCGCATCACCATCGGCACGCCGGAGCAGATGCAGGCACTGATGGACGCTGTGGACAAAATACTGGAGGTGTGACAATGGCAGAGCGCATGGTAACGCTGGAACGCAGCACCAACGAGACCCAGATCGAGCTGACCCTTGATCTGGACGGCACCGGCCGCTACGAGATCGACACCGGGTGCGGCTTTCTGAACCACATGCTGGAACTGTTTGCCCGGCACGGACGGTTTGATCTGGTGCTCACCTGCCACGGCGATGTACAGGTGGACTACCACCACACCACCGAGGACGTGGGCATTGCGCTGGGACAGGCCTTTGCCCGGGCGCTGGGCGAGATGCGCGGCATCTGCCGCTACGGCAGCTTTTACCTGCCCATGGACGAGGCACTGGTGCTGTGCGCGGTGGATCTTTCCGGCCGGTGCACCCTGAACTGGGACATCCGCTGCCAGACCGAAAAGGTGGGCGATTTTGACGTGGAGTGCGCCAAGGAGTTCTGGTACGGCTTTGCCCGCAGCGTGCCCGCCACCGTCCATTTTGTGCAGTTTGCGGGCGAGAACACCCACCACATTCTGGAAGCCTGCTTCAAGGGCGCGGGCCACGCGCTGGCCGAAGCCGTGCGCATCGACGCGGCACACCGGGACGAGATTCCCTCCACGAAAGGACTGCTGGTATGATCGCCATTCTTGATTACGGCGTGGGCAACCTGTTCAGCCTGCGTTCCAGCTTGCAGCAGCTGGGGCTGCAGGCGGTGGTCACCGCCGATGCCGATGTCCTCCGCGCCGCCGACCGGCTTATCCTGCCGGGGGTGGGCGCATTCGGGGATGCCATGGCAAAGCTTACCGCCACCGGCCTTGTGCCGGTGCTGAAGGAGCAGGCGAAACAGAAGCCCCTGCTGGGCATCTGCCTTGGGATGCAGCTGCTGTTCGAAAAAAGCTACGAATACGGTGAGCACGCCGGGCTGGGCTTTATCAAAGGCGAGGTCTGCCCGCTGGGGCCCGACCTCGCGGACAAAAGTCTGAAAGTACCGCAGATGGGCTGGAACGCTTTGCACATCGTAAAGGACGACCCCCTGTTCCGCTACATCCGCGAGGGCGAGTATGTGTACTACGTCCACAGCTACTACGGCAAAAACTGCGCCGAAAGCACCCTTGCCGTCAGTGATTATTCCATCCCGGTCACCGGCGCGGTGCGGGCAGGGCGGGTGTACGGCACCCAATTCCACCCGGAAAAGAGCGGCGATACCGGTCTGCGGATCCTCAAGGCGTTCAGCGAATTGTGAGCGGGCTCGCCCTCTCAGTCACCGAGTAAAACGATTTTAAATGCCCTCCGCTTGCGCTCTGGGCATATTTAGCGGAAAAATTATTTTTAATTTCGCGTTTGTCGCGGCCTGCGGGCCGCTCCAAACGCATTTTCACGAGAGGGGTCATAATGTATGCAGCTATTTCCAGCCATTGACCTGCGCGGCGGGCAGGTGGTGCGCCTGACACAGGGCGACTACGACCGCATGACCGTTTACGGGCAGGACCCCTGCGCACAGGCACGCAGCTTTGTGGCCGCCGGGGCAAAAAATCTTCATGTAGTGGACTTGGACGGTGCCAAGGACGGCACCCTTTCCAACTACGATACCATTGCCGCGCTGGCAAAGCAGGGCGGTTTGTACATCGAGGTAGGCGGCGGCATCCGCACCGAGGAGCGCATTGAAAAATACCTTTCCCTCGGGGTGGGGCGCTGCATTCTGGGCAGCGTGGCGGTGACGGATTTTGCCTTTACCGCCCGGATGCTGCAAAAGTACGGCGATAAAATTGCCGTGGGCGTGGACGCCAAGGACGGCTATGTTGCCATCCACGGCTGGAAGGAGGTCAGCGCCGAGCCGGGCGTGGCCTTCTGCAAGCGGCTGGCAGAGGCCGGCTGCACCGCCATCATCTACACCGACATTGCCTGTGACGGCGCGATGCAGGGCACGAATCTTGCCCTCTACCGTCAGCTGGCAGCAGAAGTGCCCGGGGTGGCCTTTACGGCCAGCGGCGGCATCTCCTCCGAGGCAGAGCTGCTGGAATTGCAGCAGATGGGCACGGCAGCGGCGATTCTGGGCAAAAGCCTGTATACCGGCGCGCTGGACCTTGCCCGCTGCGTGCAGCTGGTGCAGGACTGAGAAAGAGGGGTCTTTATGATAACCAAACGCATCATCCCCTGTCTGGACGTGCGCGACGGCCGGGTGGTCAAGGGCACGAACTTTGAGGGCATCAAGGACGTAGCCGACCCGGTAGAGATGGCACGGCTGTACAATGCCGCCGGGGCAGACGAGCTGGTGTTTTACGATATCACCGCCAGCTTTGAGGGACGCGCCCTCTTTACCGATATCCTGACCCGGGTGGCGGGAGAAATTTTTATCCCTCTGACCGTGGGCGGCGGCATCAACACACTGGAGGATTTTGACCGGGTGCTGAAATGCGGCGCGGATAAGGTAAGCGTCAACTCCGGCGCGCTGAAGGACCCTGGGCTCATCCCCGCCGCCGCCCAGCGCTACGGCGACCAGTGCGTAGTGCTTTCCGCAGATGTGAAGCGGGTGAACGGACAGTTCCGGGTGTTCGCCAAGGGCGGGCGCGAGGACACCGGCCGGGATGCACTGGACTGGATCAGCTGGTGCGCCGCCCACGGCGCGGGCGAAATATGCCTGAACAGCATCGACACCGACGGCGTGCGCAACGGCTTCGACCTTGAACTGCTGGACGCGGTGGCTGCCCGGGTGAATATTCCCATCATTGCCAGCGGCGGCGCGGGCAAAAAAGAGGATTTTCTGGAGCTGTTCCACCACAAGGGCATCGACGCCGGGCTGGCGGCGGGCATCTTCCACCAGAAGCTGCTGGGCATCCGGGAGCTGAAGGAATACCTGAACGCAAGCGGCGTGGAAATGCGGCTGTAAAAAACGCAAAAACACCTTGCATTTTTATCTTGAATACGATAAAATACACAATACCCCCATCCGGGGAGGGAGAACCGTCATGGAACTGAAATTTGATGAAAAAGGCCTGATCCCCGCCATCGTGCAGGATCACTACACAAAGCAGGTGCTCACCCTTGCCTACATGAACGCCGAAACGCTGGCGCTGACCATTGCCGAGGGGCGCACCGTATTCTGGAGCCGCAGCCGTCAGGAGATCTGGCGCAAGGGCGAGACCAGCGGCAATGTGCAGCGGGTGGTGTCCATTACCGCCGACTGCGACGCCGACGCACTGGTGGTAGAGGTGGTAAAGGACGGCCCCGCCTGCCACACCGGAGCGGAAAGCTGCTTTTTCAACGAGATATACGTCTCCCCGGAACTGAAGCAGTTCAGCTGGCAGGGGCTGTATAACCTCATCAAGGGCCGCAAGGATACCCCCACCGCAGGCAGCTACACCACCTACCTGTTTGAAAAGGGCAAGGAGAAGATCCTGAAAAAGGTGGGCGAGGAGTGCACCGAGGTCATTATTGCGGGCGAAAAAGAGGACAAGGCCGAGACGGTCTACGAGATCAGCGACCTTGCCTATCATGTACTGGTGCTGATGGTCAGCGCGGGCATCACCGTAGAGGATGTGACCCGGGAGCTGGAAAAGCGCCATGTGATCGACCACAAGGTCAAGCAGGAAAGGATGCAGTGAGAAGCCTATGGCAGATTACAGAAAATCCAGCGTACATTGCCACTCTACCCTGTGTGACGGCAAGAACACCCTGCAGGAGATGGCGGGTGCCGCCTGTGCGCAGGGGCTGACCACCCTTGGTTTCAGCGGCCACAGCTACACAACGCCCGACCGCGAATACTGCATGACCCCCGGCCGCACCGCGCAGTACCGCGCCACCATCGCCAAACTGAAAAACGAGTACCGGGGCAAGGTGGATATCCTGTGCGGCATCGAGTGGGACCTGCTGAGCGAGGGCACGCCCAAGGGCTTTGATTACTGGATCGGCAGCGCGCACCATCTGTACGGCAAAAACACCGGGAAATACTACGAGATTGATTTCCGCCCCGAGGATCTGCGGGACTGCATCAACAACGATTTTGACGGCGACCCGCTGGCAGCGGTGGAAGCCTATTTTGCCGAGGTGGAAAAGATCGCCGCCAAAAAGCCGGATATTCTGGGACATATCGACCTTATCAAAAAGCTGAACGCGGACGGCAGCTTTTTTGATGAGGAATCCCCCCGCTACAAGGCCGCAGCGCTCAGGGCGCTGCAAGCCGCCCGGGAGAACGACTGCATTCTGGAGGTAAACACCGGCGGCGTATACCGGGGCTACCGCAAGGACTTCTACCCCGGCGCATGGCTGCTGGGCGAGTGGAACAAGCTGGGCGGCAGGGTGATCATCACCGCCGACGCCCACGACACCGCCGCGCTGACCTTCGGCTTTGACGAAGCCGCCGCCGCCATCAAAGCCGCAGGCTTTGCCGCCCTGACCGTGCTGACTGTCAACGGGTTTGAGCAGCAGGAGTTATAAAAAAGTAGTTGCGAAACACCTACGGTGTTTCGCAACTACACAAATAAAAATTTTTTTAAATCGTTTTACCGCAAAAGAGGCCACTGCACAGTTTTTGTGCAACGGCCTCCTTTTTGCGCGAAGAAAGGAATCCTATGACCCAGACGCGACCCCTGAAAACAAACCTCTTTAACCGGAATGCAGACCTGCTGCACGGGCCTATTTTCAAGAATCTTTTGCTGTTCATGCTGCCCATTCTGGTGTCCAATTTATTCCAGCAGCTGTATAATACCGTGGATACCATGATCGTGGGCAACGTGCTGGGCGATACCGCGCTGGCCGCCATCGGCTCCTGCGGGTCCATCTACGAGCTGCTGGTGGGCTTTGGCATCGGTATCGGCAACGGGCTTTCCATCGTGGCTGCCCGTTCCTACGGGGCACAGGACGAGGACCTGCTCAAAAGGACGGTGGCCGGGTCGCTGGTCATCGGGCTTTGCGCAAGCTTTGTCATTACCACGGCGGGCTTTTTCGGTCTGCGGCCGCTTTTGCAGCTGCTGGACACCCCCGCCGAAATTTTAGAGGACGCCTACCGGTACATCATCGTCATCGACTTGGGCGTGCTGGTGATGTTCCTTTATAACCTGTGCGCCGGACTGCTGCGCGCCATCGGCAACAGCGTGATGCCGCTGGTGTTTTTGCTTATCAGCTCCGGGCTGAACGTGGCGCTGGATCTATGGTTCATTGCCGGGCTGGGCATGGGCGTGCAGGGCGCGGCGGTGGCTACCGTCATTGCGCAGGGCATCTCGGTGGTGCTGTGCATTCTGTATGTGATGCGCCGCGTGCCGCTGCTGCTGCCCGCCCGCAAGCACTGGGCGGTGGGACAGCATTTGTACTGGGAGCTGTTCAGCCAGAGCATCTCCATGGGTCTGATGAGCAGCATCGTGTCGGCGGGGTCGGTGGTGCTGCAATACGGCATCAACGGGCTGGGCACGCTGACCATTGCAGGGCACACCGCCGCGCGCAAGCTGTTCGCCTTTACGGATATGCCGCTGATCTCCATGGCAAATGCAGGCTCTACCTTTGTCTCCCAGAACCGGGGTGCAAACCAGCCGGAGCGGGTGCGCAAGGGAATGCGCACCATGTACCTATACTCGGTGGCGGTCATGGCGGCAGCGATGGTGCTGATGCAGTTCTGCGCCCGGGACATGGTGCAGCTGGTGTCCGGTTCCACCGCACCCCTCGTGCTGGAAAACGGCGCACGGTATCTGGTGTGGAACGCGCCGTTCTACGCAGTGCTGGGGGTGCTGCTGTGCACCCGGTACGCCCTGCAGAGCCTTGGGCAGAAGGTGCTGCCGCTGTTTTCCAGCGTTATTGAGCTGGTGGGCAAGGTGGTCTTTGTGCTGGTATTCATCCCGCGCTACGCCTACAACGCCGTCATCCTGTGCGAGCCCATCATCTGGTGCTTCATGGCGGCGTATCTCGTGGCAGTGTACCGCCGCGACGCCTTTGTGTATCCAAGAAAGAATCAATAAATAAACAAAAACAAGCACCGGAGCGTCTGCGGACGCTCCGGTGCTTGTTTTTATGATGTTTTTACCATGCGGAAGGTCTTTCCGCGCTGGATGCAGTCCAGCAGCAGGTCGTATTCTGCGGGCACCTCACCGATGACGTTCACCTTTTCGTCTGCGGGCAGGTCGGTGCGCATGAGCTGAATTTCGCCGGAGTAGCGTCCGTAGCCGATGTTATCCATGGTCACGCAGCGGCGGCGGCGTTCCACACAGTTGTCCGGCTGCACGGTGCTGCCAAAGCAGGAGTAGAGCCGGGATTCCTGATACCGCACAAGCCCCTTGGGCGAGTCCGGGCGGCAGGTAAAGGTGCGGTCGTACAGGGTCTCGTAGCCGGGGCGCAGGGCGACCGGCAGGCAGAGCTCGCCGGTGGTGCAGAAGTGTCGGATATACGCCTGCTCCCGGGTGCTGACCTCGGGGTCGCCCGCAAAAATGCCGTCCAGCCCGTAGTTCAGCGCCAAGTCCGCAAAGGCCGCCGAGGGGGCGGCGGTGCGGTGGGCTTCCAGTGTGGGCAGACCCTTGTACAGCGGGCCGCGCAGCAGGGCGTCGCCGGGGATAAAGCCGTACACCTGCAAGCCCTCTGCCTGCAAAGCTGCGGTGCTCTCACGCAGAAATTCCGGGTCAAGGCCGGTCTCCGGGCGGGGGTAGAAGTTGTGCATGGCGATGACCGTGCCGCCGCCTGCCGCCAGCTGCCGCGCCACCTCCGGGGTGGTGGTGGAGGCGTTGACGGCAACGGGCAGCTGCTGCGCAAGGGCGCACATCTCCTCCACCGAGAAGCCGTAGTCCAGCCGCAGACCCCACAGGTGCAGCCGCTTTGCCAGCGCGGTCAGGTCGGCACAGCCGAACTGCCGGATGGTCTTTTCCGACACGTCTGCCAGAATGCGCCAGCCCTGCGCGGAGAGAAAATCGCACATTTCCTGCACGCGGGCGCAGTAAGCGGCATCAAATTCTTCGCTGATATGCAGTGAGATAAAAACAGGCGCGCCGCCTGCCGCAAAAGCGGAAAGCGACGCACGCTGTTCCTCAAACTGCGTCAGATACACTGACCGTCCGAGTGTTTTAAGCATTGGCAACGTCCTCAACAGAGACCATTGCGTTGGTCACGATAAAGCCCATGATGTAGCAGATGACCAGACCCACTGCGTAGCAGCCAACGGAAGCAGCCACACCGTGAGGGCCGGCGGTCATGACGAACAGAGCCAGCAGACCGGAGGGGCCCCAAGCAGTAGCAGCCACCTGCATGGCCATGACGAAGGCACCGCCGAAACCAGCGCCCAGACCGGCGCTGATGAAGGGCTTGCCCATAGGCAGGGTGACGCCGTAGATCAGCGGCTCGCCGATGCCCAGCAGACCTGCGGGCAGTGCGCCGGTGATAACGTTCTTCAGGCGGGTGTTGCCGCACTTCTTAGCCTTGAAGTAGATAGCGACAGCAGCGCCAACCTGACCTGCACCGGCCATAGCCAGAGCGGGGTACAGGGTAACGTAGCCAAAGCTCTCCAGCTGCACGGAGTACAGAGCGACCAGACCGTGGTGCATACCCATAGCGACCATGGGCAGGAACAGTGCGGTGGAAACATAACCGGCAATGATGCGCACGATCAGGATATCGCTCATGCACAGCTTTTCAACCACCCAGCACAGCGCGGTGGAAACATAGCCAGTGGCGGGCATGATGATCAGGATATAGGGCACAAGGCACAGGATCATGGTGATCAGCGGGGTGAACACGATGTCCAGAGATTCGGGCATCCACTTACGCACCCAGCGCTCGATCTTGACAAGGCACCATGCGCCCAGCACAACGGCCAGCACGCCGCCGCGGCCTGCACGCAGGATGGAATCCAGCGGCACAGTCTCGTTGAACAGACCCAGAATGGAAGAGATCTTGTTGATGCCCTCCAGACCGGTGATCATGCCCAGCATACCGCCCAGAATGGGGGTGCCGCCGAACTTTTCGGCTGCGCGGTAGCCGACCCATGCGGTCAGGTAGCCAAGGAAGCAGGTGTTCATCAGGCCCAGCAGGGTGCTGATAAGGGCCAGTGCGGGGATGTCGGCGTAGTTCGGCACCACCTGACCGATCAGGGAGTTGATGCCGGCGCACAGACCGGAAGCCACAACGCCCGGGATCAGGGGGATAAAGATATCGCCAAAGGTCTTGAACAGCTCCTTGACCTTGCTCTGCTTCTGCCCGGCCTTGACTGCGGCCTTGTTGGTCTGCCAGTCGTTGGCGGTGGAAGCGGCGGCGTCCGCCGGGATGCCCATGTCGCGGCAGATATCTGCGCACTTGCGGCACTTGCCGGGGCCGACCACGATCTCCACATAGCCGGTACGGTCATGCACGATGCCCATCACGCCCTCGATGGCCTTCAGGCCCTCGTCGTCGATTTTGGCGTCATCTTTAACGCGCACCCGCAGACGGGTCATGCAGTTGGTTGCGGTGAGAACGTTGCTCTTTCCGCCGACCTTCTCCAGCGCCGCGCGGACCAGTTCTTCATTCGTCATAAGTGGGTCCTCCTTTAAAACAGGTGTATATCCGATGCGGCCTATGCCGCTAAGGAACTTAGAGATATCTTACAGCACTTCCAGCCGGATGGCCTCCCGCACATGGCCGCGGGCCTTTTCCAGCCGCCGGGCGGCTTCTGCGGCATTGCAGTCTGCCAGCAGCATGGTGATGGCAGTCTTTACGCTGCCGCCCGCTGCGTCAATGGCGGCGCGGGCTTTCTCCCGCTCCACGCCGGTGGCGTCAATGACGATGTTCTCGGCGCGGGTGTGCAGCTTTTCGTTGGTCTGCTGCACGTCCACCATCAGGTTCTGGTAGGCCTTGCCGGTGCGCACCATAGAGCCGGTGGAGATCATGTTCAAAATCAGCTTCTGTGCTGTGCCGGACTTGAGCCGGGTGGAACCGGTCAATACCTCGGGGCCGCAATTCACCTCAATGGCAAGCTCTGCGGCCTTGCCGATGGCGCTGCCGATATTGCAGGCAATGGCGGCAGTGTGGCAGCCCACGCTCTTGGCGTAGTCCAGACCGCCCAGCACATAGGGCGTGCGGCCGGAGGCGGCAATGCCCACCACAAAATCGTCTGCGGTCAGGCCGTGGGCTTTCAGATCTTCAACAGCCAGCTCCCGGCTGTCCTCTGCGCCCTCCACGGCCTCGATAAAGGCTTTTTCGCCGCCGGCGATGAGCCCAACCACCATCTCCTTCGGCACACCAAAGGTGGGCGGGCACTCAGCGGCATCCAGCACGCCCAAGCGGCCGGAGGTACCAGCGCCCATATAGAACAGCCGTCCGCCCTTTTCAAAGGATTCTGCCGCCCATGTCACCGCCTGCGCGATCTGCGGCAGGCACTTGGCAATGGCCAGCGGTACCCGGGCGTCCTCCTCGTTCATGACTGTCACGATCTCCAGCGGGGACATCTGGTCCAGCTGCATCGTGCGCGGGTTGCGGGTCTCGGTGGTCATCCCACTCAGATTCAAACCCATATCCTGCACCTCCAGTTTCCGCCGCACCCCTTGCGGCGTGATTGTGACCAAAGTATAAACTTTTTCAAACAAAATGTCCACAAAAAGACTATTTTGTGGTACAATGTTTTATGCAAGCATTATTTTTGAAATTTTTGCTTACAAGTACGACTTTTTTGTGCAGCTTGTTCAATCCATCCTGAAATACAACAGAGGTATCTATATGCAGAACGTTCTTTTACGCCTGCGGGAGGTGCAGCCCTCCCTCAGCAGCACCGAGCGGCAGATCGCGCAGTTCATTCTGGAAAACCCGGACGAGACCACCACCCTTACCATCCGGGATCTGGCGCGGCGCTCCTTCTCCTCCCCTTCCAGCGTGGTGCGCATCTGCCGGGTGATCGGCTTTCAGGGCTACAAAGAACTGCGCCACGCCCTGACGCTGGAGCTTGCCACCCTTGGCGAGAACGGCAGCCACCGGGAAAAGGACATCACCCCGCAGGACAGCCTGCAGGAGATCGTGGACAAGGTGACCCACAAGAACATCCAGAGCCTGCTGGACACCCAGCGGCTGCTTTTGCTGGACGAGCTGGAGCAGTGCGTGGAGCTGATCGCCAACGCCCGCACGGTGCTGTTGTTCGGCATTGGTTCCTCGCTGTGCGTGGCAAAAGACACCTACCTGAAATTTCTGCGGCTGGACAAGCCCTGCGTGGTCAACGAGGACTCCCACTCGCAGCTTTTGCAGGCACGCAACGCCACTGCGCAGGATGTGGGCATCGTGTTCTCCTACTCCGGGCAGACCATGGAGATGATCCAGTGCATCAAGGAGATGAAGGCGGGCGGCGCACCGGTGATCGCAGTGACCCGCTACTACCCCTCCGAGGTGGCACAGCTGGCCGACCATGTGCTGTATGTGGCCGCCAACGAGAGCCTGTTCCGCAACGGCGCCATGTCCTCCCGGCTTTCCCAGCTGAACGTGATGGATATCCTGTACACCGCCTACGCCAGCCGCAACCACGAGGACACCATGCGCCGTCTGGCCAAGACTCATATCTATAAGCCCGGTGACCCGGAGGTGCTCACCCAGCCGTAAAGCGGAAGCCGCGCCGCAGGGTACAATAACCAAAGCCCCCGGCCTGACAGAGCAGGCCGGGGGCAAGGAAGTATCTCCGGGAATATCACATGGTAAACTGGATGGCGCAGAAGGCAGCATAGATGCACAGCAGAATAATGCCCTGTGCACGGGACAGCCTGCCGCGCTTCAGCGCGGGAAGGGTCATGATCATCATGACAGCCAGCATGACCGGGATCTCCAGTACAAGGCTGGAATTGATGCCGAACAGGGTGGAACTCTGCGGCACGGTGAAGGGTGCCAGCGTGACGGACACGCCGCTGACCAGCACCAGATTGAACACGTTTGCGCCCACGATGTTGCCAAGGGACAGGTCGCTGCAACCCTTGACCAGCGAGGTGATGGCGGTGACCAGCTCCGGCAGAGAGGTGCCCAGCGCCACAAAGGTCAGCGCGATGACCGACTCCGGCACGCCCAGTGCCTGTGCGATGAGGGTGCCGTTATCCACCAGCAGGTTTGCGCCCAGTGCGATCAGCACAGCGCCCAGCACCAGCAGCACCAGCGTTTTGGTAAGGGACATCTCTTCCCCGGCATTTTCGGCCTCGGCCTCCGCTTCGGCGGCGGCAGGGGCTTTTTTCATCTGCAATACGTTTGCCACCATGTAAGCCACGAACATGGCCAGCATCACAAAGCCCAGCGGGCGGGTGAACTCGCCCATGGCGTAGGCAGCCACGCAGTAGATGGCGGCTGCGGCAAAGAAGAAGGCTACCGGCACCCGCAGGGTCTTGGGGTCTACCTTGCCCGGACGGACGGCGATGGTGATGGCGGCGATCAGGGCAGAGTTGCAGATGACCGAGCCGATGGCGTTGCCGTAGGCGATCTCCCCATGGCCGGACACGGCGGACATGGTGGACACCATGACCTCCGGCAGGGTGGTGCCGATGGACACCACCGTTGCGCCGATGAGCAGCTCCGGCAGGTGGAACCGCCGTGCCAGTGCCGAAGCACCGTCCACGAACCAGTCGCCGCCCTTGATCAGGAACAGCAGACCGATGATAAATAGCAATACAGGAACCAGCATAATTTTTCTCCTCTGATTTTTCGCGGGGCGTGAACCACAGAACCGGGAACGGATCGCTCCATCCCCGGTTCTGCACAAGATCGGTCAGTTGGCGTTATTTCTGCATGATATGGATGGCAAAACCGCCGTACTCGCCCTCAAGATACACATTCTTGATGCGGCCGTCCTCAAAATAGGCGGCAGTCTCCATGCGGAAGCGGAAGCCATTTTCCTCCAGCTCCTCCATCGCAGCCTTCAGGTCGGGGGTGCGCATTGCGATGTGGCCGTTCTTGCCCAGAAAGGGGCTCTTCATGCACTCGAAATAGTTGCCGGCAAACTCGGACTTCTGTCCGTGGCGGGGCTCCAAGTTGAACAGCTTGCACAGCAGCAGCGCCAGTTGCTCGGCCTCGCCTGCGTTGTCGGTGTTGATGCCGACATGCTCCAGCTCAAACGTATTTTTCATTTGGTGTTTCTCCTGTTACTTCATGGGGAAGATCAGCACAGCGCCCACCGTCAGCGCCAGCAGACGGATGAAGTACTGCGGAATGGTGAACTTCCAGAACTCGGTGATCTTGTAGTCGCCGGCACCCATGATCATGGCGGGCATACCGTCAATGGGCAGGAAGTGTCCGCACCAGCCGGAGACCACGATAGCGGCTGCGGCTGCGGTGGGGTCCAGACCCAGATTGACGCAGGTGGCAATGGCCATGGGAGCAAAGACGTACACGGTGCCGATGGTGGAACCGGTCAGGGTGGCCAGCACACTGGTCAGGATGCAGAAGGCGAAGATCAGCACGAAGGGGTTGACGTTGGTGCCCAGCATCTTGGCAACGGTCTCGCCGACCAGACTGGTCAGGCCGGTGTTACCCAGAGCATCGGCGATGCCGATGACGCCTGCGGACATCAGGATGATGGGTGCGCTGATGGAGTTGCGGATCTCGTTGAAGTCCATGACGCCGGAGATCAGGATGATGCCCACGGCCAGACCGGTGATGGCGTAGCCTGCGTCACCGATCTTGCTCTGCAGGATCATGCCCACAACGGCGAGCACAAAGCTGAAGTAGGTGATGAGCTCCTGATTCTTGGTCAGAGCGACCTTCTGCTCACCGGCGTGGAGAGCCTCTTCCTTGGCCTCGGCAATGGGGTGATCCGGCAGGATCTTGTAGGCCAGGATGCACCACACCAGGAAGCCGATGGACAGGCACAGGTTGACCAGAGAGAACTTGACCAGATTGACGTTTGCCGCAACGCCTGCGCTTTCCAGAACGGCGATCACGATGCCGTACTGCAGAGCGGTGTTGAAGGGCAGCAGCGGATGGTTTGCTGCAAAGCCCGCAGGCATCAGAACCCTGGACGGGGGCAGCTGCTTGGAGTAGGGCAGAGTGGACAGCAGGCCGATGACCAGCACATAGTAGGCGGTGGAACCGGTACCGAACAGGCTGCAGCCCAGCATAACGATGAGGATCAGCAGAACGTAGGCCTTAAAGCCGCCCTTGCTGGCCATGTTGAACATGGTCTGCTTGAACTTGACGATGAAGCTGGTCTTCTGCAAGGCCGCAATGATGGCCATGAAGGATGCCAGCATGACGATGGTGGGGTTTGCGAAGCCGCCGAAGGCGGTCTTGATGTCGGTAACGCCGAACACCACCAGCAGCAGCAGCGCCAGCAGCGGGGGTGCACCGAAGGGCAGTTTATCCACCATGATCAGGATGATCATGAGGACAGTCACTGCCAGAGCAATGATCATGGGAAGTGTCATAGAACGTTTCCTCCTTTTTTGTGTCCGCAGTCCCTGTTGCGCAAGAGCCCGACCCTTTGCACAATTCCGATGCGGCTTTCTTGATTAAAAGTATATAGTTTTCCGCTGTGCGTCACAATCATTTTTTGGCTCGTTGTGTTCTTTTTTGAAACATATTCAGAATTTGTTCAATTCTTTTGCCGCAATGTGTCGCTTTTTGAAACATATTGCGGTTAGTTTCGGCTGATTTGTTGCTTTTTGAAACAGGGTGAAACCAGAAAAAGCCGCCGCACCGTACGGGGTGCAGCGGCTCTCTCTGGAAGAAAATGAAGAATTGGTTGGGATGGGGATAATTTAGTTGGCGCGGCCGGTCATTTTGACCGCATACTTGATGGCATTGACAAGGCTCAGCTCGTTGCCGTTGCCCTTACCGGCGTGGTAGAAGTCGGTGCCGTGATCCACGCTGGCGCGGATGATGGGCAGACCCAGCGTGACGTTGACGCCCTCCACGGCCTTCCACTCCTGCTTTTCGCGGTCGTAGACAAAGCCCACGGTCTTGAGCGGGATGTGACCCTGATCGTGGTACATACACACCACGATATCGTACCAGCCGCCGATGGCCTGCGAGAACACGCTGTCCGGCGGGCAGGGACCCACGACGCCGGTGATGCCCTCGGCCTTGGCAGCCTCAATGGCGGGGGTGATCTCCTCGATCTCCTCCCGGCCGAACAGACCGTTCTCACCGCAGTGGGGGTTCAGACCTGCCACAGCGATGCGGGGGTTCTCGATGCCCATATCCTTGCAGGCCTTGTTGGCGATCTCGATGACCTCCAGCACGCGATCCTTCTTGACCCGGTCGCAGGCTTCCCGCAGGGAAACGTGGGTGGAAACGTGCACCACGCGCAGGTCGTGATGAGCCAGCATCATGGTGTACTTTTTGGTGTGGGTGTAGGTGGCGTAGATCTCGGTATGGCCGTCAAAGTGGGTGTAGCCGTCCGACTTTTCGCCGTGGTAGTACTCCAGTGCCTTGTTCATGGCTTCCTTGTTCAGGGCGTTGGTGCAGGTGGCATCCACCTCACCGGCCATAGCAAGCTCAATGACCTTTTTCACGCACTGGAAGGCTGCGTTGCCGCCCTCCACGCTGACCTTTGCTATCTCGAACTTGCTGATGTCCTCGATCAGATCCAGATGCAGCACGTCGATGGTGCCGGGGGTGAACAGGGCATCCGACACCTTCTCGCAGCGGTGGATGACGATGTCCTCGCGGCCAACGAACTTCTTGGCCTGCTCCATCACCTTCACATCGCCCACCACGATGGGGCGGCAGTAGCTGTACTGCTCCGGGTCAGCCAGAGCCTTGATGGTGATCTCCGGGCCGGAACCGGCGGGATCGCCCATGGTAATACCGACAATGGGTTTATTCATAGCAGCCTTCTCCTTGCTTCAGCGCGTTTCAGTGCAGACCCTTGGCCTCATTCTCGGCCAGAACCTTCTTGATGGCCTCCATGCCCTCTTCCGGCACATAGTTGAAGGGTGCGCGGCACTTGCCAACGGGGTGACCCTGCAGGGCAACGGCAGTCTTGATGATGGTGTTGGGGTTGCCGTACTTGAAGGTCTGCTGCAGGATGGCAATGGCGTCCTGTGCAGCCTGTGCGCCCTCCAGATCCCCGGCCTTGAAGCAATCGTAGATCTTGGCAACGGTCTCCGGCCAGATGTTGGCACGGCCTGCAATGCCGCCTGCGCCGCCCTCTTTCAGGCAGGTCAGGATAGCGCCGTCATTACCGGCCAGAATGGCAACTTCCTTGTCCAGCTCACGGGTCAGGCGGATGTAGGCCTTCAGGTTCTCGATATCGCCGCTGGAATCCTTTGCGCCCACGATGTTCTCCACATCACGGCACAGAGCCTGCACGGTCTCGGGCAGCAGCTTATTGCCGGTGCGGGCGGGGATGTTGTACAGAATGATGGGCAGGTTGACGGCCTTTGCCACGGCGGTGTAGTGGTCGTACAGCTCCTTCTGGGAGGCCAGTGCAAAGCTGGGGGTGATGATGGACAGTGCATCTGCGCCCAGCTCCTCGGCACGCTTGCTCAGGCGGATGGTCTCGGCGGTGGTGATGCAGCCGGTGCCTGCGTAGACCGGTACGCGGCCCTTTACCTGATCAATGACAGTGGCAAGGATCTCTTCCTTCTCCTGGAAGGACAGGGCGTAGGCTTCGCCGTTGGTGCCCATGGGGAAAATGCCGTGCACGCCGCCTGCCAGCAGGCGCTCCACCTGCTCGCGCAGAGCCTGATGGTTGACCGTCTGCTCGGGGTCATTGTTCATGGGGGTGATTACGGGAGGGATGATGCCCTTGATATCGCTGGTCTTCATAAGTCTTTACTCCTTTTCTGTTACATGATCTCCTGATACAGCTTGCGTGCGTCGTCGGCGGTAACGGGGCGCATATTGTTCACCAGCAGGCGCTGTACCTGCATACCGGCGTTGACCAGACCTTCCAGATCCTCGGCAGGCACGCCGAACTCCTTGAGACTGGTGGGGATATCCAGATGCTTGACGATGTGCTCCAGACGGGCGATCATCCATGCAGTCTTTTCCTCCACGGTAGTGCAGGTCTTTTCCTCGTGGCAGCAGCGGTCATAGGCGGCAGCCAGACGCTCGCGCACGGCGGGGTGCTCGCTGTTGAAGCGCATGACCGGTGCCAGCAGGATGGCGTTGGACACGCCGTGTGCAATGTGGTACTTGCCGCCCAGCGGGTAGCTCAGTGCGTGCACAGCGGTGGTGCCGGAAGCGGTGATGGCCAGACCGCCGTAGTAGGCTGCGATCTGCATCCGGTTCTTCTCTGCCATGGCCTCGGGGTCATCGCAGGCTTTTTCGATGTTGTTCAGGATCAGGTCAAGGCCTTCCAGTGCGTACAGATCGCTGAAGGGGTTGGCCTTGTTGCTGGTAAAGCACTCGATGCAGTGTGCCAGCGCGTCCACACCGGTAGCGGCTGCGATCTTGCGGGGCAGGTTCTTGATCATGCGGGCGTCCAGAATGACGTAGTCCGCGATCATGTTCTCGTTGACGATGCCCACCTTCAGCTCCTTTTCGGGCACAGCCACGATGGCGTTGGGGGTGACCTCGGCGCCGGTACCGGCGGTGGTGGGGATCAGCACGATGGGCACGCACTTCTGTGCCATGCCGGGGTTATCCAGCAGCTCCTTCACGCCGTAGGCGTCGGTCACCAGCACGCTTGCCAGCTTGGCAGCGTCCATCACAGAGCCGCCGCCGCAGGCCACGATGAGGTCTGCACCGGAGACCTTGAACTCGTCCACCAGCTTCTGCACAGCCATGTAGCTGGGCTCCGGGGGCAGCTCGTCCAGCACATAATACTCTGCGCCGGAGGCCTTGACAGCCTCTTCCGGCAGGGCGAACAGGCCAGCGCCCTCAATGCCCTTATCGGTGAACATAGCTACCTTTTTTGCGCCGCGCGCCTTGATGATGGCGGTGATATTGTCCATGGCGTTCTCGCCGCCGTAAACTGCGTGCGGCATTTTAAGATTGTACTGGGTCAGCATACTGATCAACCTCCTGAATGATGCTTTGCTCTATAAATAAAGGATGAAAATTCCGAAAAGCTTTTTCAGCGGCTCTGGGCTGCGGTGGGGTTATACAGACCCACGGTTTCCCGCTTTGCGCCCAGCACGTCCTGCTCCGAGAAGCGGACGTACTTGATGCCCTGCCGGGTGCGGGCAGCGTAGGCCAGATGCAGCATACCGTCCCGTCCCTGCATCAGGTAGGGGTACTCGTACTGCTTGTTGTTGGTCTTGTTCTCATCGCCCATGTAGCCCTCGCCGCGCTCCATCCAGCGGATGATGGGGAAGGTCAGGCCGCCGTCCTCCGAGAGCGCCACCGCCACCGGGCAGCGCAGGCCGGGCCATGCAGCCTTGCCGGGCACGGGGTTGGGGGTGCAGGTGGGGTTATAGGCAATGGCGATGCGGCCGCTCTGCAGCTTGACCGCACTGATGCTGGAGTTGTTGTTGGGCAGCGGGGTGGGTGCGGGCACCGTCCAAGTTTCGCCCCAGTCAAAGGACTCGCTGCGGTGGATGCGGTAGGCTTCGCGGTTGCGCATGAACGCCACCAGATGCCCCGGCTCCAGCTCAATGACATTGGCGTGGACGTGGCCGTTGCTGCCGGGCATCATGACCATGCGCCAAGTTTTACCCTCGTCGTCCGAGATGCGGAAGGCGGTGGGGTCGCCGGACAGACCCTCGGCAGAGTCGGTGCACAGCCAGTTGGCAAAGATCCAGCGGCCGTTGGACAGCACCTGAATGGGCTGGCGGCAGAAGGTGCCTTCCTCCGGGAACACGGTGGTGTAGTCGCCCCATGTTCTGCCGCCGTCGGTGCTCTTCTGGCAGCGCACCACGGCGGTGAACTGCATATTGTCCTTGCCCTCTACGCGGTCCAGCTGGGCGGTATACATCGCCCACACGGCGTTGTCCGGGCCGTAGAACAGCGAGGGGTTCTGCTCGCTTCGGGTGGGGTCGCCGGAGATATCCACCGGCTCCAGCCACTTGGTACCGTCATGCGGCAACACCGAGCAGATGATGTGCACGTCTGCACTGCCCTCATAAGTACCGGCGAACCAGCAGCAGAGCAGGTCGCCATTGGGCAGCTCCACCATAGCGGGTGCGTGGGCGGTGGGCCAGCCGCCGGTGGGCAGCAGGGCTTCCAGCGTGCCCATCTCCTCGTTCTCGTACACGGTGCCGTCCCAGGTCAGGCCGGGCAGTTTTGCATAGGTCATGGTCGTTCTCCTTCTGTTACATTTATCTTCTGTTCCAGCCGCAAAGGGCTGTCTGCTTCCATTTTCAATGCTTTGCAATGCGGTCTGCCAGCTCCACCAGCAGATCCTCCTGCCCAAAGCCGCCGGACTTGGTAATAACGTAGCGGGTGCGCCCCTGATAGGCGAACCGCGCCAGCACGATGCCGCTTTCCAGTTCGCACACCGGTTCCAGCTCCCGTGCGCCCACGCTGTTCATGCACTGCAGCAGGGTGTCGCCGCCGGTGAGCAGCAGCGTACCCAGATGTTCGCTGCCGAACAGCGCCCCGAACATCTGCCCGACGCTGCCGGAAATGCCCACCCGCAGACCGTCCAAGTCAATGCCCCGGGCGGCGGCGTAATCGGCGGTAAGCTGGTTGCCCCCGGCGTCATTGGTTTCAATAATGCAGCGGGGGTTTGCTGCCAGCATGGCTTCAATTTCAGCCAGCGCAGCCTTGCCGTCGGCGCTTGCCCAGTAACCGGGCTCCAGCTTCTGCCGGGGGGTCAGCCGCAGGCGGGTGAAGCCTGCCTTTTCGGCGGTGTCCATCTGCCGCAGGGTGATGGGGTTCACGCTGCCGCAGAGCACCAGCAGCCGGGGATCCAGCTGCGGGGTCTCGACCACGCTGCCGTCCGAAAGCCCCAGCAGCTCCGGCAGAAAGGCGGCAAAGCCTGCGCAGCCTGCCAGCACCGGGGGCGTTCCATTCTGGAACAGCTGCTGTCCGGCGGCTTCAAGGTCTGCGGCGGTGGCGGCGTCATACACCAGAATGCCGGTCTTGTCCGATGCCGTCTCACCGGGGCGCAGGTTCTGTGCGGGCATGTCGGTCTGCAAATGGATCAGCTTTGTCACCTCGGCGCAGCGCACCGGTTCGAAGGGGTCGATGCCGAAGGGGCTTTCGTTCACCGGCACACCGTCGATGTAGTGGACGCCCTTTTTTGTGGTGCGTCCGATCTGCGGGAAGGCCGGCAGAAAGGGCAAATTGCGTGCGCCGCTTGCTTTGAGCAGGGCGGCAAGCTCTGCGCCGATGTTGCCGCGCAGGGCGGAATCCGTCTTTTTATAGATGCAGCCCACGCCGTTTTCCACCGCGCTGCGGGTCAGCCTTGCAACTGCCTCGGCAGCCTTTGCGGCGGACAGATGCCGCGTTTCGGTATCCACCACCAGCACGGTGCTGCTGCACGCGGAAAGGTCTGCCTGCCCCACCACGACCTGCGTGGGGATGCCGTGTGCCGCAAGCTGTACGCCGGTGTCCAGCGCACCCGTAAAATCATCTGCAATCATCAGCAGGCGAAGCATTCGTTCGTGCCTCCTCACTTGTTTTTGTGCTTTCATTATGCCGTATCCACCGCGGGAATGCACCCGGCGCAAGCGGGAAAAGCGTTTCATTTTAGCACGTTTTCAATTTTCTTTTTGTTTTGTTGGCAAAAACGTTCTATTTTGAAACCATATTCTGTTTTCTTTTTGAACCAGACCGTTTATAATAGTTTCAAAGAGAAACACGGAGGGACGTTTTATGGTCGAGACTCACACCCGCATTCTGGGCATTGCCCCCTACGACGGAATGCGCACCGCCATGGAGCAGGCGGCGCAGGCCTACCCCAACGTTGAGCTGGAGGTGTACACCGGCGATCTGGAAGAGGGACAGGCCATCGTGCAGCGCATGGCCCCCAACAGCTACGACTGCATTATCTCCCGCGGCGGCACCGCCACCCTGATCCGGCAGGTGACCGACCTGCCGGTGGTAGATATCCATATCTCGGTGTATGATGTGCTGCGCACCATGAAACTGGCAGAGAACTACACCAGCCTGTACGCCATCGTGGGCTTTCCCAGCATCACCGAGCCCGCCCACACCCTTTGCAGCCTGCTGAACTTTGATCTGGACATCCTCACCGTCCGCAGCGCCGAGGAGGTGCGCCACACCTTGGAGCGGCTCAAGCAGGGCGGCTACCGGATGGTGGTCTGTGATATGGTCACCCACACCATTGCCCGGGAGATGGGCTTTGACGCCTTTCTCATCACCTCCGGCATCGAGAGCCTGCACAGCGCCATCGATCAGGCGGTGAACATCAGCACATGGTTCGGCCAGCTGCGGCAGGAGAACCTGTTTTTGCGCAGCATCACGCAGGAGCAGGGCGGCAGGGTCGTGGTGATGGAGCCGGACGGCAGCCTGTTCTATAATAATATGAAGGACATCTCCCCGGAGCTGCACCGCTGTTTGCAGACCCATCTGCGGGAGATCCCCACCACGGGCAGCTTAAAGTTCTATTACACCGAGCGCAGCCAGCTGTACAGCATCACAGCACAGGTGCTGCTGATGAACAACGTGCAGCGGTACCTGTTCTACTGCGTGCCCTCCCGCATCCCGCTGCATTCCAGCCGCCCGGGGCTGCGGTCGCTGAACCAAGGCGAGTGCGAGTATCTTTTCTCCAACAGCTTTTACAGCCTGAGCGGTGCCATGGGCACGCAGGACGCCGAGATCAACGCCCTTGCTGCCGTGCGTCAGCCCCTATTCATCTGCGGCGAGCCGGGCACCGGCAAAGAGCAGATCGCCCGCTACCTCTATCTGCACAGCGCACTGGTGAACCGTCCCCTCGTGGTGGCGAACTGCGCCTTGATGAACGATAAATCATGGGATTTTCTGCTCAACCACTATAACTCGCCCCTGAACGCCAACGGCAACACGGTCTACTTCCAGAACTTTGAGGCTATCCCGGAACAGTGGAGCGCCGAACTGCTGGCTGCCATCGAGGAGACCGGTCTTGCCCGCCGGGTGCGGCTGCTGTTCTCCCGCTCGGTGCGGCCGGAGGAACCGGTCTCGCCGGTCACCCGCCGCTTTATCGAGCGGTTGGGCGCGCTGACGCTGGAACTGCCCCCGCTGCGCAGCCGGTCGGATGAGATCCCGTCCCTTTCCAGTTTGTACCTGAACAGCCTGAATCTGGAGCTGGGCAAGCAGATCTCCGGCTTTGAGCCCCGCGCCATCGAGATGCTGCGGCAGTACCCGTGGCCGAACAACTACACCCAGTTCAAAAACCTGCTGCGCTCCCTTGCCACCCTGACGAACGGCCCCTACATCCGCAGCAGCAGCGTGGCCGACCTGCTCTCCAAGGAGCGCAGCCTGCGCAGCGCCCCGGCAGCGCACCCGGCGGCGGTGGTCAGCACCGACACCTCCCGCACGCTGGAAAGCATCATCGGCGAGGTGGTGCAGCAGACGGTAGCCGCCCACGGCGGCAACCGCGCCGCCGCCGCCCGGCAGCTGGGCATCAGCCGCACGACCCTGTGGCGGTATCTGGGTAAAATTGAAGCCGGGGAGCCTACCGACCCCACCTGATGCTTTTGACCCTCAACGGGTTCGTTTTCGGTGCTTCATACGGAGCACCGAAAGAGCGTTTTTCAAAAACGTGCAGCCTGCATCCATCGGATGCAGTTCAAGGGCTTGGGTGTTCCCCAACAAGTATTTTGCAACGCAAAAATGGTATATATATACGTGTGAAGACACCTCTTGTTAGCACTATGAGGCTGCTCAAAACGCCTCCCAAATTTGACAATCATTTTGCAAGAATGATCGTCCGTTTTCAAGCTCAACTTGAAGCAGACGGTTGTTTTTCTGCTCGGAAAAGTTCCGAGTTTGCATTCCGTTGCAAACAGAACGAGCTATCCAGCCCTCTCTTTTTACCAAGGTTTCCATCATTTTTTCTTGCAAGCTGCCGAAAGTAGCGCGTTTTCAAAACTTTTTGTTGACACGGCTCGATTTTTGTGGTAATCTATTCCAACAATTTAATATAACATATTTTACTTAGAGTTCCAGCTCGGATTCCAAAGGAGCCGGAGCAAGTTTTTGACTTTCTTATCGCTACATAGCAAACCCGAACCAAGGCCATCCCGGAAGGGATGGTCAGGTTCAGGTTGTTGTGTGGCGATTTTTTATTGCCAAATCCAGCACCGCACCTTGACAACCGCATGACCGTCTGCATGGGATACCCGGCGATGACCCCCAAGTG
>OODQ01000126.1_pt1 | contig 78877 bp, 70 predicted proteins | sample 1671321 | NCBI WGS metagenome assembly OODQ01 (sample SAMN06348144, study PRJEB24527) | human gut metagenome | biome: human gut; feature: ankylosing spondylitis patient; material: feces | host: Homo sapiens | place: China | collected 2015-10
AAAACCTGCAATTCATCTCACCGCCTAAAGAGGCGGGAGACTTCTTGCAGAATCAGGTTAAATTATATTTGATTGTAATCATATTTCATCCATGAATGAAGAGGAGACTTTTATGATTGAACGGCCTACCACGAAGCAGTTATTGGCTGCTTCCCTCATTGAACTTGCTGGAAAGAAATCCGTTGACAAGATTTCGGTCAAAGAAATTGTCACCAACTGCGGCATGACAACGACAACCTTTTATAATCATTTTGCGGATAAATATGTACTACTGGCTTCTATCTATAACAAAGAAATTGAGCCGGCTTTCAGCCAACTCGGCAATAAAATCAGCTGGCGTGATGCGTTGCGCATATTCTGTACTACCCTTTCGGATAAACAGTCGTTTTTTCTAAATGCGTTGAAAAACACATCAGGGCAGACCTCCTTCCGCTATGCGACTAATGACTACGCCATCGATTTACTGCGTGAGCGCCTGCGTATTTTAGGTAAAGAAGATGAACTTCCCATAGAAATTGATTTTTTGGCTAAGTATTATATGCGTTCTATCTCTGAGATGATTCAGGACTGGTTTATTGGTGGGCAAAAAATTGCTCTCGATAATTTTATCGAACTACTTGTCCTCGCCATGCCAGAACCATTAAAGAAGCATCTGCTTTAATGGCAGGTTGGCATTCTGCACAAAATGACAAGTTCGTTTAGAAACACACGATTTTCTAACGAGATTCTGCCTTCCTCCCGTGCTATAATAATTCAGTCGAAAAAAACAAGAAACCTACTCAGGAGGATTATCCATATGTCTGTTTTTCCAGAAATCATCCGCCATATTCCACAACGTGACTATGGTATAGAAGGGCTGACGGTTCGCGTGGACCATACGTCTACAGGCACGGTCTACTTCGTCAGTGCGGAAAAAGAAGTCCATTTCCCAGAGCATGCCCATGCGGAACAGTGGACAATTGTTGTCAGCGGTAAATGCCTGTTGACAATGGATGGCGCAACCAGGACGTATCAGCAGGGCGATACATACGTCATCCCAGGCAATAAGAAACATCAAATCACACTTTGCGCTGGCTATGCGGAAGTCGATTACGTCGACGATCCGTGTGACGGCGAAGCATAATCTATTTTTGCGCGGCCTGCGGTTATGAGTACATTGGCGATATCAACAAAAAATCATAGAGGAGGAGAGATTCCTATGAAAAAGATACTGATACTGAATGGTGGCCCCCGGAAGAACAACAACACTGCAAAACTCCTGGCATCTGCCAGGGAAGGTGCTGTTTCTGCCGGAGCCGGCGTCGAGACTATTGACTTATATAATCTGAACTTTACCGACTGTCGCAGCTGCCTAGCATGTAAGAATAAAAAGATTGCCGTGCCTTGGAAATGCTATTGGAAGGACGGCTTGACGGAAACGCTGGAGAAAGTCTATGAGGCAGATGCAATTATCATCGGCTCGCCAATTTACTTCGGGGAACCAACGGGCGAGGTCCGTTCCTTTATGGTCCGCTCGACCTTTCCGGCACTATCCTATGATGATTATAAGAGCACGTTTACGGGAAAAATCGATGTCGGCATTATCCTTACGATGAATGCAGACCAGAACTACTACGATGAGCACTACAAACCGCGCATGGAAGAATACTTCTGGCCGTTCCATTTCCTGAACGGGAAAACGGAAATACTGGCTTCCTGCGATACGCTGCAGGTACCGGATTACAGCCGATACCGTATGGCATCGTGGGATGAAACGAAAAAGAAAGCGCATCACGCCGAGCAATTCCCGAAAGACCTGCAGGCGGCCTTTGATCTTGGAAAGAGACTGGCCAGCCAGCAGTAACTGTTTTGTTGTGAAAGGATAAACTTTTATGAATACGAAAGATTTTCAGCCAGAGATTTTCAAACTCTTTGATGACCAGTGGGGCATCCTGACCGCCGGCGATAAAGACGCCTTCAATTCGATGACGATTAGCTGGGGTATGCTGGGAACACTCTGGTGTATGCCTCACAAGGGGAAGAATGTCTGCGCAGTATTTGTCAATCCGGCGCGTTATACGTATGGTTTCATGGAAAAGAGCGACTACTACACTGTCTCGTTCTTTGACAACAAGAAGTATCAGAAAGCTCTCGGTATCATGGGAAGCAAATCCGGCCGGGATATGGATAAAGCAAAGGCCAGCGGTCTCACCCCAAAATATCTGGAGCATGGCGTGACCTACGAAGAAGCAGAGATTACTTTTGTCGTCCGGAAAATCTACCGCCATGAGCTTCAGCTGGGGCAAATGCCAGCGGATGTCATCGAGGGATTCTATACCAAAGGCCGTGTGCCGCACACGATGTATATCGGAGAAATCATCGAGACCATCCGGTAAATCCCGGCTATCAACCCTATAAGCTTCACATAATCATAATCTCCCTTTTCTGTTATAATTATAGGGGAAATTTCACCTACAAAAATTACGGTGTAGGAATCATAGCCTTTTACGGCTTTGAGAGGAGTTAAATGATCTTGATCAGGATACTTTTCATTTGCCATGGCAATATCTGCCGATCGCCCATGGCGGAGTTTGTATTCCGGCAGATGGCAGAACAAGAGGAAATGGCGGACCGGTTTGACGTGGCTTCGGCGGCTACGACGGATGAGGAAATCTGGAATGGCTGTGGCAATCCGGTCTATCCGCCGGTGGAACGGCTGCTCCGGGAGCACGGTATGAATCCCGATGGGAAGCGGGCTGTTCTGCTGACGGCTGAGGATTATGATTTTTATGATTATTTCATTGGCATGGATGATGAGAACCTGCGGGACATGAAGCGCATCTTCCATGGCGACCCGGACCAGAAGTGCCATCTTCTCATGGATTATACGGCCAATCCCCGGCCCGTAGCCGACCCGTGGTATACGCGGGATTTCCAGCGGACCTGGGACGATGTCCAGGAAGGCTGTCAGGGACTGCCAGGATAGAAAAAGCCCCGGAGCGGGAGGTCTCCGGGGTTTTTTCTGATTCTATGATACCAAGTTTAGCGGCACGCTGGCCGGTGGACAGTACGGCGAACCTCTCCGATTCGGGTCGGGAGGCCATCCTGGCAGAGGGGTTCGGTAACGGGCCGGTGGGTTGCCGCCGGGGATAGCTGACTTCGTTTACAGTTATTACTATAACGGCATTATGTAAAAGAATGGTGACAGCCTGGTAAGAGTTGGGCAATTTTGTAGGGAGTGACGACGATGGCCATTGATTTGAATTCGATTTTGTCCTTATTGCAGGACGATGGGGCGCCGGAACATTGGGCCCGACAGGCACCGGTCATGGGCGACCATATCCGCGTGCGCCGGCTGGGCGGCTTGTATTATCATCACGGCATCTATGTCAGTGATGATGAAGTCATCGCTTTTGCCGGAGATGACGACTACAATCCCATCGACTGGTGGGATACGGAAATCCGGTCGACGTCGTTCGATGAGTTCCGCCAGGGCGGTGACGTGGAAGTGCGTCAGTATACGCCGGAAGAACAGGCGCAGCTCTGTTCTGTACCCGAGACGATTGCCTTTGCCCGGGCCTGCCTGGGCAATAAGAAATACGACCTGCTCTTCCATAACTGTGAACATTTTGCCAATGCCTGTAAGCTCGGTGTCTACCGCAGCCGTCAGACGGAAGATATCCTCTTCGGAGAGGCCATCCCCAAGGCCCTGGAATGTATCGGCGACGAAGCGCAGCGGGACCAGTGGCTCCAGGATGCCTGGCACGATTTGACGGCCCAAGTCCTGGATAAACTGCGCCGGGACCTGGAGACTCATCAGTAAAGAGTCCATTCGTCGATTTGTTGGAAGTGGTTTTCGCATCTATATAAATAGTAGGTTCATTTTGCGTAGGTACTGCGTAAGAAACTGTGTAAAAATTGTGTCTTCTCTAGCCACTAGTTGCTAGCCACTAACCACTTAAAAGGGCTTGTTGTTGTATGGCAGCCTTTTTTATGCGGGAAGTGGTCTGGCAGCTTGTAGGGGCTCGCACGTGGCGAGCCCGTCAGGTATTGTGCGATACTTGTGAACCGGATTTGAGTGAACGGGCGCCCCACGTGGCGCCCCTACAGAAAAAGGCGCTGTCTTCATGTGACAGCGCCTTTTGCTATTCCCTGGAAGCGAGTATAATAAGGTATCATATAATCATGGAGGGCATAACGATGGATGAACGGGAATGGGAACAGTTATTGCATATCAAGACGGCTGGCCGTGACGACAGCCATTCCGATGGGGAGCACCATCCTTATGAGCCGACGGATTATAGTGTCCTCGAACGATTGGCCAACAGCGGCTATATTGGCAAGAAGGATACGCTCATCGATTACGGCAGCGGCAAAGGACGGGTCAGCTTCTTCCTGGCTTATCAGACGCGCTGTCAGGCCATCGGTGTGGAATACGACCGGCGGCTGTGGGAAAAAGCCCTGGCCAATGGACAGACGGCGGCGTCCCGGCGGCGCGTGACCTTCGTCCTGGCCGATGCCGTGGAGTACGAGGTCCCGCCGGAAGGGACTTGTTTCTTTTTCTTCAATCCTTTTGCCCTGCACACGCTGAAGCGGGTCCTGGGGAAACTTTTCGACGCCCATTACCAGGCGCCGCGGCCGATGCACCTGTTTTTCTATTATCCTTATGAAGAAACGGAAGCTTTCCTGACGCATCATCCCAACCTCGTCGTCGAAGACGTCATCGACTGCCGGGACCTGTTCGATGAGGACGATGACCGGGAAAAAATCCTGGTCCTGCGGCTGCGTGACTGATTATCGGCAATTTATCTTATGAAAATATTCAAGTTAAACGATTGATAAATTGCCGATAACGGCATAAAATTGAATTAACGATTCTTAAAGAAGGAGAATGATTACTATGATAGACACGGAACACGTTGTACAGCGTTTTTTGAAGTATGTTTCTTTTGATACCCAGTCCGATGAAGACAATGATGCCGTCTGCCCGAGTACACCGGGACAGCTGGTCTTTGCCAAGGCCTTGGCAGAGGAACTGAAGGCAATCGGCTTGTCCGACGTCACCTTGGATGAACACGGATATATCATGGCCACGCTGCCGGCCAACGGGGCAGAAGGCCCGGTCGTCGGCTTCATTTCTCATGTCGATACCAGTCCCGATGCATCGGGGAAGGACATCAAGCCCGTCCGGGTCACTGATTATGACGGGAAGGACGTCGTCCTCAACGAAGCACAGGGCATCGTCTTTTCGACGAAGGCTTTTCCAGAAGTCCTGAAATACAAGGGTCAGGACATCCTTTTCACGGATGGGACGACCCTCCTCGGGGCCGACGATAAAGCGGGCATCACGGCTATCGTCAGCGCTATGGAATACCTCATCCAGCACCCGGATATCGCTCACGGAACGATCCGCATCGGCTTTACGCCTGATGAAGAAACGGGGCGCAGTGCGGCTTTGTTCGATGTGAAGCAGTTTGCTGCCGACTTTGCCTATACTGTCGACGGCGGCGAACTAGGCGGTCTGGAATATGAAAACTTCAATGCTGCCAACCCGGTCATCACCTTCCATGGCCGCAGCGTCCATACAGGCGACGCCAAAGGAAAGATGGTCAACGCATTGTCGATTGCCGCAGAATGGCAGCAGCTCCTGCCGGCTGGGGAAAAACCGGAATACACCGAAGGCCATGAAGGCTTCTTCCACGTCTATAAACTGAATGGCGACGTCGAAACGTGCACGATGCACATGCTCGTCCGCGACCACGACCGCCAGCGTTTTGAACGGCGCAAGGCCCTGCTGCAGCGGATGGCTGATTTCTTCAATGAAAAATACGGCGATGGGACCGTTGTCGTCACGCCGCATGATGTCTATTATAATATGCTGGAAAAAATCGAAGACGGCCATATGGATGTCGTCGACTTGGCCAAAGAAGCCATGGAAGCAGTCGGCGTCACGCCGCAGGTCGCTCCTATCCGCGGCGGTACGGACGGGGCCCAGCTCTCGTTCCGCGGCCTGCCGTGCCCGAACCTGTTCACTGGCGGCGCCAACTTCCACGGCCGCTATGAATACCTGCCCGTTCCGTCGCTGGTCAAGGCCTGCGAAACGGTCGTCGAAATCGCCAAGCGGGCAGCCCAGCGTCCGTAGGCGCCGGATGGTCCTGCAACGATGAACAACCTGTGACAAGAAGACAAAATCTTCGTAGGGGCCGTCCCAAAGGGCGGCCCGCCTGATATGATGGTGTATACGTAATGCATAACGGGTGATGTGTGAAAACATTCCTCATATACCTGAATAGTTATATCCAAGATTCACAGCGGGACGCCTTAGCAGGACGTCCCCTACGGAGCGGTTCAGGCGATGTGGCGATTCTCGTCATTCTCAGGATGGGGAATGACAAAAGGGGGAATTTTGATGAAAGAGATTACTCATGATATGTTAGCCCAGTTCCGTACGGCTTATGAAGCCGACGGGCAGGCCCAGGTCCTTCATTCGGCCCTGGCCAAGACGGACATGGCTGACCTGGCTTATGTCCCCGTGGCCGGTGCCCGCCTTAAAGGCGCTTTTTCGGTCGAAGTGAAGACGCGGGGCATTACGGCTCAGCAGAAATCCGGCCGTTGCTGGCTCTTTGCGGCTTTGAATATCCTGCGGGAAAAGGTGGCCGAAACGTGCCACCTCGACCAGTTCGAGCTGTCCCAGAATTACTTGTCTTTTTACGATAAATTGGAAAAAGCCAACAATTTCCTGGAAATGGTCATCGACAACGCCCAGGAACCCATAAAAGGCCAGCTCATGCAGTACGTCCTGCGGGGCATGACTGACGGCGGCTATTGGAGCGAAGCCGTGGACCTCATCGAAAAATACGGCGTCGTGCCCAAACAGGTCCAGCCGGAAACGTATCAGTCCAACCACACAGACCGCTTTGTAGCGACATTGAACCGCCTCCTGCGCAAAGATGCCATGGAGTTGCGGGAACTCGTCCAGGACGGTGCGGACCCGTATCCGCGCAAGGCGGCCATGATGGCCGAAGTCTACAAGGCTGCCTGCATCGCCTTTGGCCAACCTGTCCAGATCTTTGACTTCGCCTACCGCGATAAAGACGGCAACTACCATGAAGAGCGGGACCTGACGCCGCAGGCTTTCTATCAGAAATACGTCGGCCTGTCTCTGCGCGATTATGTCGCCGTCATCAATGAACCGACGGCAGATAAGCCGCTGGATACGCCCATCCAGTTCCATGCCGTCGAAAATATGGCCGGTCGTGACATGAAGGCCCTGAACCTGTCGCAGGAAGCCCTGGAAGAACTCTGCGTCAAACAGTTGAAAAACGGTCAGGCCATCTGGTTTGCCTGCGATGCCGGGGCCTTCGGCGCCCGCAAGGAAGGTATCTGGGACCCGGCCAGCGTCCAGTACGAAGCCCTTTTGGGCGGCTTTTCGACGGCCATGCCCAAGGGCAAACGGCTGGAGTATAACAGTAGTTCGGCGACTCACGCCATGTTGCTCACAGGCGTCCATTTCGACAAGGAAGGCAAGCCGGATCGTTGGAAAATCGAAAATTCCTGGGGCAAGGATGTCGGCGACAAAGGCTATTTCGTCTGCTCTGAAGCTTATTTCAAGGAATTCGTCTACGAAGCCGTCATTGACCGCCGTCATTTCAGCCCGGCCCAATTAGCCATGCTGGAAAAAGAACCTGTCGTCATCAACGCCTGGGACGAAGATTATTAGAAGGGAAGGCTTTTATGTATACATTTGATGGCAAGGCCTATAACTGCCCCTTCGATTGTTTCATCGACATCATCAAAGGCAAATGGCGGACGTCTATCTTACTGGCACTGGCAGATGGGCCGGTGTTCTTCGCCAAACTGCAGCGGTGCCTGCCGGGCATCAGTGCCAAAGTGCTGACGGAGAACCTCCACGTCTTCGAGCGCAACGGCCTGGTCCGGCGGAACGTCCATGCCACGGTGCCGCCGACCGTCGAATACAGCCTGACCGACAGAGGGGAAAAGCTGATCCATGTCATGCAGGGCATCAACGGCTGGGTCGATGGCTTTTTTTGCAAGTGAAGAGGCACTGCCTTGATGCGACAGTGCCCTTTTGAAAAAATCTAGAACATCGTATTGTCGTTGGCTGCTTTTTCCGGGATATCCTGGATGACATCCCAATGTTCTACGATTTTGCCGTCTTTGATGCGGAAAATGTCGACAGCAGCCTGACCACGGTCTTCTTTATTGAGTTTGATGTGATTGTGGATGAAGACCAGGTCGCCATCGGCGCCGATGTGCTTGATGACGGCCGAGCTGTCCGGATAGGCTTTCAGGAAGCCCGTGACGCCATCTTTAAAGGCCTGTTTGCCATCGGCGAATTCCGGGCTGTGCTGCTTGTATTTGGGACCGACCATCGTGTCGATGACGGCTGTGTCGTGTTTATTGAATACTTCATTCCAGAAATATTCAGCTGCGGCTTTGTTGTTTTTAAAATGGGGCGTATCGGCTGCCAGTGACGTCCCCATGGGCAGGCAGCCGACAAGGGCCAGGGTCAGGCCTAAAAGGATTGATTTTTTGTTCATGTAAAAGGACCTCCTTGATTGATAGCTTTATTATAAATAATATTTCTCAGTTACGGAAGAAGGCACTTTCAGGTCAGGTCCTTACGTAGAGGTAAGTATTGGCTTTTTCACTCAAGGAGGGATTTTCATGGCATTTTCTATCGTTCACGGCGATATTGTCCAAATGGGAACGGATGCTATCGTCAATGCAGCCAATTCCGGCCTTCTCGCCGGCAGCGGTGTCTGCGGGGCCATTTTCCACGCTGTCGGGCCGCGGGCCCGGGAACTCCAGGAAGCCTGCCTGGCCCAGGCGCCCTGCCCGACGGGGCAGTCGGTATTGACGGACAGTTACGGATTGAAGGCGAAATACATCATCCACACCGTCGGTCCCATCTGGCAGGGCGGCCAAAGGGGAGAACGGAACCTGCTGGCCAGCTGTTATGCCACGGCCCTGGAACTGGCAGCGTCGCACGGCTGCCGGTCCGTCGCCTTTCCCCTCATTTCGGCAGGCATCTTTGGCTACCCGAAAGCAGAAGCCTTGGATGTCGCCCGGGAAGCGGCAGAGGCTTTCTTGAAAAATCATGACATGGATATTTACTTGGTCTTATATCCCTAGGAAAGGAAAACATTATGATTCGCAATATTGTACATGACGTCATCTTCTTGGGCCGTAAGTCCGAAGCGGCGACGAAAGATGATTTGCCCGTCGTCCAGGACCTGCTCGACACGCTGAAGGCCAACCGCATGACCTGTGTCGGCATGGCGGCCAATATGATCGGCTCTTTGAAGCGCATCATCGTCGTCCACACGGATAGGGGCGACGAAATTTTCATCAACCCGGTCATCGAAAAGAAGGCCGATCCTTTTGAGGCCGAAGAAGGCTGTCTGTCCCTGGTCGGCACGCGGAAGACAACGCGCTACCGGAAGATACAGGTGTTCTACCAGGACCGCCGCTTCCGCAAACACCGCCAGACCTTTACCGGCTGGACGGCCCAGATCATCCAGCACGAATGTGACCACCTGGACGGCATCATCATATAGAAAGGACGCCTGCAGGGCGTCCGCAGGCCGCAGGGTATCGCACGAAGGTTTCTGCCATCGGTCTCGGTCCCTTTTGCTTTTTAATGTAAAATCCTTCGCTAACCACTAACAACTAGCTACTAACAACTTAAAAGGGGTTGTCGTCATGCGGCAAGCCCTTTTTGCGCGCAGTATGGTATAATAGGCTAGTGGCTAGTGGCTAGTGGCTAGTGGCTCCTGCAAGGCGGTCCGTTGGGGTCACCTTGGATTTATGAGTACTTTTCAAGAAAGTGAGACAATGATGAATCGATCGATGATTGCGAATTTGATGAAGCCTTTGACGCTGGGGCTGATCGTGGCCTTGTTTTTGGCGATCCACTGGGCCATTCCTTCGTTTTACAGCACGTTATGGCAGCTGACGGTGAGCCATGATATTCCGGGGCTGACGTCGTATATTTCTTCTTTTGGCAGTATTGCCGTGGTCCTCATGATCCTGCTCATCGTCCTGACCAACATGACCGGCCTGCCGTCGGTCCAGTTCGTCACGGTCAATGGCATCTTGTTCGGCCTCCTGCCGGGCATCCTCATTTCCTGGGCTGGTCAGGTCATCGGCAATATCCTGGCCTTTGTCATCATGCGCTATGTCTTCCGGCGCAAGGCACAGGTCCTGGTCGATAAGAGCCGCTGGCTGTCCAGGCTGAACCGCGGTATCGATTTCCGGCTTATCTTTTTCTTCCGGGCCATTCCCTATTCTCCGAATTTCGTCGTCACCGCTCTCTGTGCCCTGAGCCGTGTCCGCTTCGGCGAACATGCGGCGGCGACGATGGCCGGTAAGTTCCTGGCCGTCTGTATGGAAGTCTGGCTGGGTTACGACCTCATCCACTTCAATCCGCACGGCCTCATCGTCGCCGGTATCATGGTCTGTCTGCTGGCAGCGGGTCTCTTTGGCAGCCGCCGCTGGCAGAAGAAAGACGAAAAATAGACATCTTATCATATTATCATAATGGGAGGGATTCTTCATGGGTTTGATCAAAGCAGCTATCGGTTCTGTCGGCGGCGTCCTGGCCGACCAGTGGAAAGAGTTTTTTTACTGTGACAGCCTGAATGAAAATATCTTGATGGCTAAAGGCCAGAAACGGACCAGCCGTCATGGCCGCAGCGGCAATACGGACGGCGAAGACAATATCATTTCCAACGGCTCGCGCATTGCCGTCAACAACGGCCAGTGCATGCTCATCGTCGAATCGGGGAAAATCGTCGAAGTCTGCGCCGAACCGGGCGAATATACATACGATGCGTCGACGGAAGCGTCTATCTTCGACGGCGACTATGCCGGTGACCTGGGCGAATCGTTCCGCCTGCTCGTCCGCCAGATGAAGGAACGCTTTGCCTTTGGCGGCGATACGGGCAAGGACCAGCGCGTCTACTATGTCAACCTCAAGGAAATCATCGGCAATAAATACGGTACGCCCAGTGAAGTGCCCTTCAAGTCTTATGACGATACGACGGGACTGGCCCTGCTCATGCGCCTGCGCTGCTTCGGTGAATACAGCTACCGCATCGTCAATCCCATCCTGTTCTATACGAATGTGGCCGGCAATGACGTCGACGTCTACGAACGGAGCCGTCTGGACAGTCAGCTCAAATCGGAACTCCTGACGGCCCTGCAGCCGGCCTTTGCCAGGATTTCAGCCTTGCACATCGACTATTCCCAGCTGCCCGGCCATACGCCGGAACTGGCTCAGGCCCTGAATGAAGTCCTGTCGCCGAAATGGCGCGACCTGCGGGGTATCGAAATCGTATCTATCGGCATCAACAGTGTCAAAGCCAATGAAGAAGACGAAGAAAAGATTCAGAAAGCTCAGATGGGCCTGACCATGTCCCAGTCCGATATCGGCCTGGGGACCCTCGTCGATGCGACGGCCGATTCCATGCGCACGGCTGCAGCCAATGAAGGCGGCATGGGTGCTGCCATGGGCTATATGGGCATGAATATGGCCAATCAGGCCGGCGCCGGCCTGGCCCAGGAACTGGCAGCCCGCCAGGCGGCCCAGGCGCCTTCGCCGATGCCGCAGGCTGCGCCGGCCGGCAGCTGGACTTGTGCCTGCGGTCAGTCCGGCAACACGGGGAACTTCTGCACGGCCTGCGGCCGTCCCAAACCGCAGGCCGCCGCTGCCTGGACCTGCCCGAAATGCGGCCAGGCCGGGAATACGGGCAACTTCTGCAGCAACTGCGGCGCGCCGCGGCCCCAGGTTCCGGCCAACTGGACCTGCCCGTCCTGCGGGACTGTCAATACGGGGAATTTCTGTATGAACTGCGGTGCAAAGAAGCCGGAAAGGTAAGGTGAGGGTCATGGCGGATACATCGGTCAGCTATCAATGCCCGAACTGTGGCGCACCGCTGCAATTCAAGCCGAAAGACAAGACCGTCACTTGTGACTATTGCGATACGAAGTTCGACGTCCAGACCCTGGAAGCCATCTATGCCCAGAAAGAAGCGCGGGCTGCCGAAGCCGATGCGGCCCGTAAGGTCCGTTGGAAGACGGAAGCGGCAGGCCAGGATTGGAGCGACGACGAAGCGGCTCATTTACAGACCTACACGTGTTCGTCGTGTGGCGCCGAAATCGTCTGCGATGAGAATACCATGGCCACAGAGTGCTGTTACTGCGGCAATCCGACTCTCATTCCCAGCCGCTTTTCAGGGATGCTCAAGCCCGATTACGTCATTCCTTTCAAAAAGACGAAAGACGAAGCCGTAGCGGCGCTGAAGAAGTTCTATCAAGGGCGCTGGCTCCTGCCTAAGGCCTTTACGGCTGACAACCGCGTCGAAGCCATCCAGCCCATGTACGTTCCGTTCTGGCTCTTCCATGCCCAGGTCACGGCGTCGGCAGCTTTCCGGGCCGAAGACGATGCCGTCTTTGAGACGCCGGACGAAACGATTATCGAAACCAGCATCTACCACTGTGACCGGACGGGCTCTCTGGCCTTCCATCGCATCCCTGTCGACGGCAGCCAGAAGATGGACGATACCTATATGGAAAGCATCGAGCCCTTTGACTACGGCGAAATGGTTCCGTTCAGTCCGGCCTATTTCGCCGGTTACCTGGCCGATAAATACGACGTCGACGCCGATGCAGCCGTCCCCAGGGCCGATGAACGGCTGTCGCAGAGTGCCTTCGCCATGTTGGAAGAGACAGTCGACAACCATCAGCGCCGGACCTTTGAAGACGGCGTCGTCCATAAAGACGAAGGGACCGTGGAATACGCCATGGCGCCGGTCTGGATCTTGACGACGCGCTATGACGGCAAAGCCTACACCTTCATGATGAATGGCCAGACTGGCAGGATGGTCGGTTCCCTGCCGTATGACAAGGCCAAGTCTTATGAATACGGCGCGGCCCTGGCCGCCGTCCTGGTACCAATCCTGTATTTCCTGGTGAAATTCGTCATGGTCTGGTCGGGCTTGTTATGAAGGGAGCGAGTACGATGTGGAAATGGTTGAAAGAAACAATCCTTGCCGTAGTTGTCGTGGTCCTGACGACGGCTGGTGCCGCAGCGGCAGCGCCGAGCCTGTCCGACGGCGCCCATCTGCTCACGCCGGCAGAACAGGCTGAAGTGACGGCCGTCTTGCAGGATACAGAAGCAAGATATGGCGTACGCGTCGCCGTAGTCACCGTGGCCTCGACGAAGGGGGTCAAGGCCGGGACCTATGCCAATCAGCTCCTGGACCGGGACTATAAGGACGGCCAGAACGGCAATATGGTCCTACTCCTGGCCATGGACCGCCATGACTGGTATGTCGCGACGGATAAGGCCATGAAGGAGAAAATCAGCAATAAAAAAGGCATCCCTTATCTCAAGGATGCCTTCCTGCCGGCCTTGAAGGACGGTCATTATGCGAAAGCCTTCGAGGCCTATGGCCAGTCGTCGGCAAAACTATTGGCTTATTACCAGGAAAAGGGCAAGGCCTATGACCCGGCCGATGCTTTCAGCCCCCTGGCCCTGGCCGTGGCCCTCGTCCTGGCTGTGGGCGGCGGCGTGGCTTTCCGGGCCTATCTCATCAGCCGGATGAGCAATGTCCGCCAAGCCGCGGCGGCTGATGCCTATGTCGACGCCGGCAGTTTCCATCTGACCGACAGCCGCGATACGTTCGTCTTCATGACCGTCCAGCACATTGCCAAGACCCATCCGGCCGATGATGACCTGCCTGATTTCGACAGTGACGCTGACTGCAGCGACGACGACCACGGCGGCGGTGGCGGCTCGTTCTAGGAACGGCGGTGGCGCCATCAGGCCTTGTCGTCATGGAAGAATTCGATGATCTTGTGGATGGCCAGGGCCATGTGGTTCGGGTTCTGGAAGGGGTGGTTGGCCCCTTCGACGGGAACGAATTCGATGACGTTGTTTTCAGCGAATTCCCGGACGAGGTCGATGGGAATCATTTCATCCTTCGTGCCGTGGAGGATGAGGATGTCGTCGGCAAAATCGAAGTATTCGTGGTCACGGACATCGAAGCTCTTCAAATCATCCATAAATGCCTGGTCGATTTTCATCTTGCGTTCGAAACCGACCTGGATTTCCTTGCCCTTCTTCAGTTTGGCAAAGCCTTCGTCGGAGACATGGTTGCTCATGCTTTCATACATGTTGACGCCTGGGCTGCGCAGGGCGATTTTCTGGAAGGGATTGCCCTTTTCGATGAGGTAGCGCAGGGTGATGTAAGCGCCGAAACTCGTCGAATAGTTGTAGATGTGTTTGGCTTGGAGCTCGGTCTTGGCGTAGTCGACGACCCAGGTCAGATAGTTCATGCATTCCGGGAGGGATAACTTCTTGCGGGCGTCGGCGCCGTGGCAGGGCCAGTCGAAGGCGATGACGGCGTAGTTCTTGTATTTGCTCGTCAAGTGTTCAGCGAAATGGACCGTCCCGGCCGTGTCCTTGTGGCTGCCGAAGCCGTGCGTGACGATGACGACATTGTCGAAAGTGCGCGTCTGTTTATCATTATCATTGATGAGCAGCTTGCAGCGGATGCTGTAGCCCTGCTGATTGATGTCGAAATTCTTTTCCATGCTGTCATTCCTCTTTACCCTAAATTCGTCAAAATGACGTACGTCGTTAGTATAGCACAAAAAAGGCGCTGTCGCACGAAGACAGTGCCTTTTTTAGCAGTCAGCGGATGGTTTTAAATTTAAAGGGTTTCACTGAAAACTACAAACCCAGGCCTGTGTTCATGGAGCGCCGAACGATGCCAAAGGGGAAGCAGACGTCGTAGCCTGGCTGAAAGCCGCATCTCTCATGGCTCAGAAAGACCCCGTCGCCTATGGCGTCCTCAACAAGATGGGCAATGGCCTGCCATCGCCGCACCGTCAGGAAGGCTATATCGTCCACCTCGGTGACCATGACTGGGTACTCAGCTCACCAGCCGGCCAGAAGACGTCGGCTCTGCTCAAGAAAATCGCTGTCCAGCAGTACGGCATGAGCGATGGCGACAGCCAGGGTGCGAAGTTCAATTATTTCAAGAATTATGTTGAATCCCAGTTGTCCTGCATGTATCTCAACATGCTCCAGGCCGAACCGGACGGGGAACGCCTGGTCGCTCAGGCTGTAGCCAAGGTTATCGTAAAATAAATCGTTTAACTTTTTATAATAGCAGATATTGACAGAAACCACTTAAAACTTTACAATGGAACAATAAAGATTTACAGGAACAAATTAAAATTGTAAAGGAAGTGTTATCTGCTCATGTTAAAAAATGGTGCACAAGTCGGATTGCTGTTGTTCGGCATGTTTTTCGGGGCGGGGAACCTTATTTTCCCGCCCTCTTTAGGTTTTCAGGCAGGTTCGTCGTTCATGCCGGCCGTCCTGGGGTTCCTCTTGTCCGGTATCGGTATGCCTGTTATTGCCGTCATCATGGGGACTTTCAACCCCGGCGGTTTCCGGGCGGAAATGAACCATAAGATTTCGCCGCTCTTTTCGCTGGTCATCCTGACGCTCATGTATCTGGCCATCGGGCCCCTCATGGCCATCCCGCGGACGGCGGCGACGTCCTTTTCTATCGGTATCCTGCCCATCACGGGCGATGGCATGCTGCCGCTGGCCATCTTCACGACGCTCTATTTCATCTGTGCCTGGTGGCTGTCGATTACGCCGTCGAAACTCCTGGACCGCGTCGGCAAGGTATTGACGCCTATCTTTGCTATCATGATCGTCCTGCTCATCATCGTTGGCATGGTCGCCTATACGACGCCGTCTACAGCAGCTCCTATGGGGAAATACGCCGCATCGGCTTTCGGCAACGGCTTCGTCGAAGGCTATAACACCGTCGACACCCTGGCCTCCTTTGCCTTTTGCATCATCGCCCTGGGTGCCATGAAGCGGATCCACTTCGCGTCGGAAAAGGAACACGTTGCCAGCGTCTGGATGGCCGGTGCTGCCGTCGCCGTCCTCATGGGCGGGCTCTATCTGGGACTGGCCCTCTTGGGCAATCATTTTCCCATTCCTCAGTCGGTCTATGAAGACGCCAGTGTCAATCTCGGCGCCTATGTGTTATCCCAGACGTCATTCCAGATTTTCGGGACTGTCGGCATGGCCTTTTTGGCTGTTATGGTCACGCTGACCTGCTTCACGACGACCGTCGGCCTCATCGCCGCCGTTTCGACCTTCTTTGCCGAAGAGTTCCCAGTCCTGTCGTATAAGAAATACGTCACTCTCATCTGCCTGGTCAGCCTGGTCCTGGCCAATCTCGGCCTGAACCAGATCATCCAGGTCACGCTGCCCCTCTTGTTGTTCGTCTATCCCATTGCCATTTCCGTCGTCATGCTGACTATCATCAATAAATTCGTCGGCTTGTCGAAACTGGGCATGCGCTGTACTGTCACCGCTGCCGGCCTGGTATCGGCCATCGACATTGCGGCTCAGTTCTTCCATCTCGACGGAGCGGCTGCCCTCATCCAGGGCCTGCCCTTAGGCGACAGCGGCCTGGGCTGGCTCGTACCGGTCCTGATCTGCCTGGTCCTGTCCCTGGTCCTGCCTGGGAAAATCAGCGGCGAAAGTGCGTTAGATGAAAGTTTGTAATATAAGTGTTCATAGTTTGCAGAAAAAAAGAGGCTGTCTTTGTACGACGGCCTCTTTTCGTGTATAATGGAATTATAACGATATTGAGTATCAAATATAGCTAAATGAGATACAGGGAGGGAAAGTTATTATGGAAAATGCTGTTATAGGGATCCTTATCCCCTTTGCCGGGACGTCTTTAGGGGCGGCCTGCGTCTATGCCATGAAACAGGAATTGGACCGTCAGGTCCAGCGGGGGCTGACCGGTTTTGCGTCGGGCGTCATGATTGCTGCCTCTATTTGGAGCCTCTTGATACCGGCTATGGAAGAAGCGGCACCGTTAGGGAAGTTCGCCTTTGTGCCGGCTGTGGCCGGATTCTGGCTGGGCATCTTCCTGCTCCTGGCCCTGGACCGGCTGGTGCCGCATCTGCACATGTACAGTGAAAAAGCCGAAGGACCGCACAGCCACTTGCAGCGGACGACGATGCTCGTCCTGGCCGTGACGCTGCACAACATCCCCGAAGGCATGGCCGTCGGCGTCGTCTATGCCGGGCTTTTAGCCGGGCAGACGGGCATCAGCGCCGCCGGGGCCCTGGCCTTGTCTCTGGGCATTGCCTTGCAGAATCTGCCCGAAGGGGCCATCATCTCCATGCCCCTCAAGGCAGCCGGCGTCGGAAAGCACAAAGCCTTTCTCGGCGGCGTCCTGTCGGGCATCGTCGAACGAGAGGAACGGAAATCATATGTTTCTTAGCGTCTTCAACTTTCTCGGCGGCGTCCTGTCGGGCATCGTCGAACCCATCGGGGCGGCCCTGACCATTGCCATGACGGCCTTCATCGTACCGGTTCTGCCCTATCTCCTCAGCCTGGCTGCCGGTGCCATGTGCTATGTCGTCGTCGAAGAACTCATCCCGGAAATGTCGGCCGGCGAACACTCTGACATCGGCGTCCTGTCCTTTGCCCTGGGATTTACCCTGATGATGGCTTTGGACGTGGCTTTGTCGTGAGATTTTTTCAGGAGGAAAGGGAGGTATTCAGGTGAAAGTACGCATTACGGATGAATTGGCCCAGCAAATCGTCGATTCGGCCAGGGCTGTCGTCGGCTGGAATATCAACTTCATCGACCGTCATGGGCGTATCATGGCCAGTACGGATAGCGGACGTATCGGAACGTACCATAAAGCCGGTCACGTTGCGGCCCGGACCGGGCAGGTCCAGACTGTTCAGGAAGACCGGCTTGAGGACGGCGTCAGCCGAGGGGTCAATTATCCTATCATCATGGATCATCTGGTCCTGGGCGTCATCGGGATTACCGGGGATCCGGCTGTCGTCGGTCAGTACGGTTTCTTGCTGACGAAAATTTGTGAAGTCTTCCTCAAGGAATACCGCCTGAGTCAGGAGGCCTTCAGCGAAGAAGCGCATCGCAGCCGCCAGGTCATGGCCTTGATTTATCGCGATGAAGATACGGTGCAGCAGCTGGCTGAAGATCAGCCTGAATTGGCGGGAAGCTGCTATACGGCCGTCGTCTTCCGTTGGCATGATGGTTTCCGGCAGGCTGGAGCGTTTCGCCAGAAAATGGCCGGCTTCTGTCAGAAGTTGGGGTTTTCCTTATATACTTATGTTTATCCGAATACTTTCGTTGTCCTCGTTCCCAGCAGGGGCTGTGCAGAATGGGACAGAAAACTGCCTCAGTGGAAAGAATGGTTCTATCCGGAAATCCTGGCCGGTATCGGGACGGAAGAACCTTTCCACCGCATCTACGAATCGTACCGTTTTGCCAAAATGGCTTTGCAGGCAGCCGGGGACCGGCAGGTCTTTTGCGTCCACGCCGATGATATGAAATTGGCCTTTTTGCTGCAAAGTCTGGATGGTGCCGTGCGTCGCCGCTACTGTCAGGATATTTGTCACCTTTTGACGGACAGCGATATCCATTTACTCCAGGTCTATTATCAGCAGGATTTGTCCATCCAGGAGACGGCACGGATTCTCTGCATCCACAAGAATACCCTGCAATACCGGCTGAAGCGGATCGCTGGGAAGACCGGCCTCGACCCACGGGTATTCTGTGATGCCGTGCCCCTTTACATTGCCACTCTTCCTTGGTTTAGAAAATAAAAATAATGACAATATATTGTGTCTCATAACATAGAAAGGGACGACCTCTTTTGCTACACTATAGGCATAGAGAAACACAGTCTTACGAATTTGCAGATAGAGGAGAGATCATCATGAAAGTCGTTGTAGCCATTGATTCCTTGAAAAATAGCCTGACTTCCGTCGAAGCCGGCCGGGCCATTGAGGCCGGCGTCCGTAAAGCCTATGGCGGCCATCCCGTCCAGGTCATCGTTAAACCCTTGGCCGATGGTGGTGAAGGGACCGTCGAAGCTCTCGTCGACGGGCTGAACGGCCAGCTCCGCTATGTCGGCGTCCAGGGGCCTTTAGGTGAAGCTGTTTCCTGTCCTTACGGCTATCTGCCGGGGATGGAAACGGCCGTCATTGAAATGGCTGGTGCAGCCGGGCTGGGATTGGTGCCGGAAGAACAGCGTAATCCCCTGCACACGACAACATATGGCGTCGGCCAGGTCATGGCGCAGGCTATAGAAGCGGGTATCCGCCATTTCATCATCGGCCTGGGCGGCAGCTCGACCAGTGACTGCGGCGTCGGTATGCTCCAGGCTCTGGGTTATATTTTCCGAGATGCCCAGGGCCAGCCTGTCGGTTTAGGCGGACAGGAAGTGGGGCACATTGTTTCTGTCGATGATTCCCAGGTCCTGCCGGCTCTGAAAGACTGTACCTTCGATGTCGCCTGTGATGTGACCAATCCGTTGTACGGAAATTGGGGCGCCGCCTATATCTTCGGGCCCCAGAAAGGTGCATCGCCGCAGGATGTCAAAGTCCTGGACGATGCCAGCCGGTCTTTTGCCACCGTCACCCAGACTTATACCGGTCATGACTATAGCCAGACAGCCGGTGCCGGTGCAGCCGGCGGTATGGGATTCGCCTTCCTGGCTTATCTGAACGGCCGCCTGCGTTCAGGTATCCAGATCGTCCTCGACTCCATTCGCCTGGCCGATGCCGTCAAGGATGCCGATTACGTCATTACCGGCGAAGGCCGCCTCGACGCCCAGACGGCTATGGGCAAGGCACCGATTGGCGTAGCGAAACTGGCTAAACAATACGGTGCCAAAGTCATCGCCCTGGCAGGCTGCACGACCGCCGACGCTGCTGAATGCAACCGGCAGGGCATTGATGCTTTCTTTTCTATCGTCGATAAGGCCATGCCGCTGGAAGAAGCCATGAATAAAGAAACGGCCCTGCGCAATATGACCAATACGGCCCAGCAGGTCTTCAACCTCATCCGCGCCGTCAGCTGAACGAGAATCATCCGATTACATTAAATAGAAGCAAGGAGAATAGATATGCTGAAAAAAACAAAGATCGTCTGCACCTTAGGCCCCAGTTCCAATACCCCGGAAATTATCGAAAAGATGATTAAAGCCGGCATGAACGTTGCCCGCTTTAATTTCTCCCATGGTTCTCATGAAGAACATAAACAGCGCATCGACATGGTCCGTGCTGCCTCTCAGAAACTGGGTATCCCGGTTGCACTGCTCCTGGACACGAAAGGCCCGGAAATCCGTTTGGGCAAATTTAAGAATGGTTCGATCATGATGGAAGCCGGCAAAGATTTCACCTTGACGGCCCGTGACGTAGAAGGCGATGAAACTATTGCCTCCATGAACTATAAAGAATTACCGCAGGACGTCAAAGCCGGCGACCACATCCTCTTGTCGGACGGCCTGGTCAACTTGGAAGTTGTCAGCGTCGAAGGCCAAGACATCCATACGAAAATCCTCAACAGCGGCAAGATGAGCGACCGCAAACGCGTTGCCGTACCGGGCATTGCCATCAACCTGCCGGCTGTTTCCGATACAGACGCCGACGATATCGAATTCGGCTGCCGCATGAACATGGACTGGATCGCCGCTTCCTTCATCCAGCGCGGCAAAGACGTCCTGACGATCCGCAAGATTTTGGAAAAACACGACAGCCATATGAAGATCATCTCCAAAATCGAATGTCAGGCAGCTGTCAACAACATCGACGACATCATCAAGATGAGCGACGGCATCATGGTCGCCCGCGGTGACCTCGGCGTCGAAGTCCCGGCAGAAGAAGTGCCGATGCTCCAGAAAGTCCTCATCCATAAATGCCAGGCCGCAGGCAAACCGGTCATTACGGCTACGCAGATGCTGGAATCTATGTGCAACAACCCGCGTCCGACCCGTGCCGAAACGAGCGACGTCGCCAACGCCATCCTCGACGGTACCGATGCCATCATGCTCAGCGGTGAAACGGCTGGCGGCCTCTATCCGGTAGAAGCTGTAGAAACCATGGCCCGCGTCGCAACCTTTACGGAAAGCAACTTTACGCCGAAGTCCTATGAAGACGTCGACGCTGAATCGGCTACGACGACGGAATCCATCGGCAAAGCCGTTGTCAAGATCGCCAAAGACCTCCACGCTGCAGCCATCATCGCTTCGACTGAACGCGGCGGCACAGCTCAGATGATTTCTAAATTCCGTCCGGCCTGCCCGATTGTAGCCGTATCGCCGCATGAAGCCATCGTCCGCCGCCTGCAGCTCAACTGGGGCGTCCAGGCTGTCACCGGTAAAGAAGCCAGCGACACCGATGCCGTCGTTGACAATGCTATCTTTGCAGCCCTCGACAACGACCTCATCAAAGCCGGCGACCTCGTCGTCCTCACGGCAGGTGTCCCCGTTGCCAAAGCCGGTTCGACCAATATGATCCGCGTCCAGGTCGTCGGTGACGTCCTCCTCCGCGGTACCGGTATCGGCCGGAATTCGGCTATCGGCAAAGTCTGCATCGCCGAATCGAAAGAAGACCTGGAAAAGAACTTCACTGACGGCTGCATCCTCGTAGTCCGTTTGGCCCGCGCTGATTTCGTCGACTACATGAAACGGGCCAGCGCCATCGTCTCCGAAGAAGCCGGCCTCACCAGCGAATCGGCTATCGTCGCCATCACCTTTGGCATCCCGACCGTCGTCGGCGCTGCCCATGCTGCCGATATCCTGGAAAACGGCGAAGTCGTCACCGTAGACGCCAGCCGTGGCACCATCTTCCGCGGCGAAGCCAACGCACGATAAACCATCGGGAGGGATAGTCATGAATCTGACCTTGTTAGGGACGGGGAACGCAACGGTGACCCATTGTTATAATACTTGTTTCGTCCTCCATGAAAGCGGTCAATATCTGCTCGTCGATGGCGGCGGCGGGAACGGACTCCTGTGTCAGCTGGAAAAGGCCCATTTTCGCTGGCAGGATATGCGGACGGTCTTCGTCACCCATAAACACATGGATCATCTTCTGGGCATCCTCTGGCTCATGCGCATGATGTGTCAGTCCTGGCGGCGCGGGACCTACGATGGAGAAGCCGTCATCTACGGCCATGAGGAAGTCATTTCCCTGCTGCGTACGATGGGCATGGCCCTGCTGTCCTCGAAAGACAGGGCCTTCCTCGATGACCGCCTGCATCTCGTCACGGTGAATGATGGGGAAACGCGTCAGCTCATGGGCCACGACGTGACTTTTTTCGATATCCGCTCGACCAAGGCCAAGCAATTCGGCTTTTCCCTGGAACTGGCCGACGGCAGACTGACCTGCTGTGGCGATGAACCCTATCAGCCCTGGGAAGAAGCCTATGTCCGGGATAGTAAATGGCTCCTTCATGAAGCTTTCTGCCTCGATGCCGAAGCGGATATCTTCCATCCCTATGAGAAACACCATTCGACCGTCAAAGACGCCTGCCAAACGGCAGCCCGCCTGGGCGTACAGAATCTGATCCTCTACCATACTGAAGACAAGGACCTGGCCCATCGCCGCCAGCGTTACCATGCCGAAGGATGCCGGTATTATCAGGGAAACCTGTATATCCCGGACGATTTGGACGTCATCGCTTTATAGTTTGTAGTACGGATTTGTAGGAGGCGCACGTGGGCAATCCGTTCGGGATTTGGATGGTTTTTCTAGCAAACTGGTCGGGGAATCGTACATATCCCGGAGCGGGCGCCCTACTTGGGCGCCCCTACAGAAAAGGGCTTATCGTCGGCGACAAGCCCTTTTTGTTGTACAACCTATTTGATTCTGTTAGAATAGATGTAAGGCCATGGCCTCGAAAGAATTTGGCAGCTTGGGAAAATATTGCAGCAAAAATTATCCGAAGTTGAAGAAAATCATTAAGGGATAGAGTAAGGAGACAGGGGAAAATGATACGTTTTAACAATGACTATAATCATGGCGCTCATGCCAGCGTCTTGCAGGCTTTGAATCAGACGAACGATACGCAGTACGGCGGCTATGGCGTCGATGACTGGTGTGACAAGGCAGAAAAGCTGATTTTGGAATTGGCCCAGTGTCCGCAAGGGAAGGTCTACTTTTTCCCGGGAGCGACGCAGGCCAATTTTGTCACCATTTCAGCCCTCCTCGGTTCCTGTGACAGCGTCATCTGCGCCGACACGGGCCATATCAACTGTCACGAATGTGCGTCCATTGAAAATACAGGTCACAAAATCGTCGCCCTGCCCCATCATGACGGCAAGATTACGGCGGACCAGATTGAAGGGGAAGTGCAGGCTTATTATAATTCCGGCGAAGCCGAATACCTGACGCGGCCGTCGCTGGTCTATATCTCTTTTACGACGGAATACGGCACGCTCTATACCAAGGCTGAACTGACGGCTATTTCGGAAGTCTGCCGCAAGTATCACATGTATCTTTTCGTCGATGGCGCCCGCATGGGTTATGGCCTTGGGGCTGACGGGAATGACCTGACCCTGGCTGATTTCGGCCGCCTGGCCGACGTCTTTTATATCGGCGGTACGAAATGCGGGGCCTTCTTTGGCGAAGCCCTCGTCTTGACCGACGCCGGGATAGACCGCCGCTTCAAAGCTCACATGAAACAGTTCGGCGCCGTCCTGGCCAAAGGCTGGATCTTAGGGCTCCAGTTCTATACCCTGCTCCACGACGGGACGTATTTTGCCATTACGAAACGGGCCGACGAATACGCCGTCCGTATCCGCCAGGCCTTCCGGCAGAAAGGGATAGAAGAACTCGTCGTCAGCCCGACGAACCAGCAGTTCATCATCCTTTCGAGAGCTCAGTCCAAGGCCTTGGAAAGCAAATACATCTTTGAAGCTATGGGACCTGTTGACGACGACCACGTCTGCGTCCGCGTCTGCACGTCATGGAGCACGAAAGCCGAAGAAGTCGACCGGCTCGTAGCTGATATTTTGAATCTGTAGGGGCTTGCACGTGGCAAGCCCGTCCCAGCATATGAGCTGTTTTCCAGCTCGGAGAGCGCGTCCCCAATACCTAAGCGGGTTGCCCGCCCCTACAGTAAAAACGAATCACTAGCCACTCATAGCTAGTGATTCGTTTTTATTTATACTTTACGGCCTGGGCTTTGGCCAGCTGGTCGCAGCGCTCGTTGAGTTCGACGCCGACGTGGCCTTTGACCCAGTGGAAGGTGACGTCGTGGGCGGCGTAGAGCTTGTCCAGTTCGACCCAGTAAGCCTGGTTGAGGACGGGCTGGCCGTCGGCTTTCTTCCAGCCCCGGCGCTTCCAGCCGGCGACCCATTTGGTGATGCCGTTCTTGAGGTATTGGCTGTCTGTGTACAAGGCGACTTTCGTGCCTGCCGGTGCAAAACGCAGGGCCATGATGGCTGCCAGGAGCTCCATGCGGTTATTCGTCGTCGACGGATTGCCGTCGGATAGTTCCGTCACTTCGCCAGTAGCGACGTTGCAGGCGACGACGGCCCAGCCACCGGGGCCATCGGGGTTGCGCAGGCATGAGCCATCGGTATAGATGACGAAATCCTGTTCTTCGTCAGGCCGCAAAGGCTGGGACGGCGCCGCGGTTTTCGCCGTCTGGCGGGATTTTTTGGGAGCTCCTGTCCTTTTCGGCGCCGCCGTTTCTTCGCCATTGAGCCATTTCCAGGCTTCCGTCGCATCGGTGAAGCTCTTGAAGCGGGCTCCCGGGAAGCCGTCCACTTGTTTTTGGCAGTCTGCCCAGGACAGGAACAGACCGGTCGTGCGGCCGCGCCGTACGGCATATATTTTCTTTTGCATAGGACACCTCGTTTTTATAGTAAAATCATACTGTATTCTAACACAAAAGGGAAAAAGAAAACAGACGCGAACTATGACTTTCGCGCCTGTTTGGTATATAATATAAGCAAAAGATGCGGCCGGAGTTTTTACGATCGAGGTGGTCTTTATGCATATCCAACACGTGTATGCCATTTATTTCAGCCCCACTGGGAATACCAAGCGCATCGTCTGTCAAGGTGCTTCCGAAGCGGCACGGCTCTTCCAGGTACCGTGCCGGGCTATTTCCCTGAACCTGCCGAAGGACCGAGAAACGGTGCATACTTTTTCAGCCGGTGACCTGGTCATCGTCGGTGGTCCGACGTATGCCGGGAAACTGCCCAATAAGATTTTGCCGACATATCAGGAAAAACTCATCGGCAAGGGCGCCCTGGCCCTGGCTGTCGTGACCTATGGTAACCGGTCTTTCGATAATTCCCTGGCCGAGCTCTGTGCGACACTCGACGGCAACGGCTTCCGTACCGTCGCAGCCGGGGCTTTCGTCGGGACCCATGCTTTTTCCGATGTCCTGGCCCCTGACCGGCCCGATAAGGACGACCTGGCCCTCATGGTCCGCCTGACGGACATGGCCGTATCGAAAATCCGTCAGACCGATGGCATGGTACCCCGTCTCGTCGTCGATGGTGATGCCAGGGCTCCGTATTACGTCCCCAAAGGCGTCGACGGCCAGCCGGCCAAGTTCCTCAAAGCCAAGCCCAAGACAGACCTGGAAAAATGCGTATCCTGCAGCCTCTGCGCCCGCCAGTGTCCCATGGGCTCCATCGACCCGGACCAGCCGTCCGTCGTCAATGGCATCTGCATCAAGTGCCAGCGCTGCGTGCGCAACTGCCCGCATGGCGCCAAGTATTTCGACGACCCTGCCTTTTTATCCCATGTCAAGATGTTAGAGACGACCTATCAGGGCCGGGCTGACAATAAAATATTTATTTAGGAAGTGATTATCATGGATTTACAGGAAGTAAGGAACAAAGCACGCGAAAAAATGAAAGGCTGCCATGTCTGTCCCCAGTGCAACGGCAAAGCCTGCGTCGGCATGATTCCCGGTTTCGGCGGCCTGCGCACGGGACGGTCTTTCATGCGTAACGTCGAAGCGCTCCAGGAATACGGCCTGGTCATGCGCAGCATGTCTGGCGTCGACGACCCGGATACGGCTGTGACCCTTATGGGAAAACGGCTCAGTATGCCGGTACTCCTGGCGCCGGTCGGCGGCATCGTCCTCAATGCCCAGGTAGACGGCGACCCGGCGGAAGTAGAACAAGAGTATGACGAAGCCGTCACTCAGGCAGCCCTGGATGCGGGTACGCTGTGCTTTACCGGTGACAGCGGTGCCCCGTATATGTATTCATCCGGCATTGCATCTTGTAAGAAACGGCCGGGCATCGTCATCCCGACTATCAAGCCCCGCAGCAACGACCAGATCATCGAGAAAGCCCATCAGGCCGAAGAAGCCGGCGCTTTTGCCGTTGCCAGCGATATCGATGCGGCGACGCTGATTAACATGCGGATTTTCGGTCAGCCCGTAGGGCCCAAGAGTGCCCGTGACATTGCCGAAGTCGTCCAGGCTATCAAACTGCCCTTCATCGTCAAAGGCGTCATGTCGGCCGAAGAAGCCGTCTCCTGTGCCGAAGCCGGTGCCCAAGGCATCGTCGTCAGCAACCATGGCGGCCGCGTCCTCGACGGCATGGCCGGTACGGCCGATGTCCTGCCTGATATCGCCGCAGCCGTCAAAGGGCGGATCACCATTTTCGTCGATGGCGGTATCCGTCACGGCGAAGACATCCTCAAGATGCTGGCCCTCGGTGCCGACGCCGTCCTCATCGGCAGACCGGCTGCCGTCGCTGCTGTCGGCGGTGGGGCCGAAGGGGTCAAACTCCTCCTGGATACGCTCAAACGCCAGCTCATGGATGCCATGATGATCACCGGCGTCCGCGATTTGTCCCATGTCCCGGCGAATATCGTGCGGAAGCTGGATTAGATAGAAGCTAGTCACTGGCCACGAATCCCACATTGACAGCCTGCTTGTCTTGCCCGTATAATAGTACTATTAGCTTTGTACTTGATAGGAGGTATTCCATGCACAGCATTTCCTATTTCTGGCACTTATCGCGCCTTATATACGGGCCCCGGAATTTCCAGGAAAACAAGCGGGCTGTCGTTTTTTTTGCCCGTGCCGTGTCCAACCGGGCTTTATTTGAAGAGCTCTACGATTTCTTTGACCATTATGAACCGATGAAGGGCTTCTTTGAGCAGCATGACCCGGATTTCCAGGAAGTCATGACCCGCGTCTTCTTGTTCAAGAATTCGACCATGCGCCAGCGCCTCGATGCCTTGAAACATCATTTCACTATCTTGCGGACTTTCTTTTCTGACGAGGTCATCCACGAACTCTACTGGGGGAACGGCTATACCCTGTGGACTTCGCCGGACGAATCGCTGCCCCTGGAAGCGCGGCTCATTTTCGATACGGGCCAGCGCAAGGAAGGCTTCTTGTCGCTCTACCTCTATCATGAAGGCCAGATGATCTATCATTTCAATTTCCGTTTCGATTACAATGTTGACGGGACGCCGTCCGTGTACATCGGCACCATCCAGGGCTCAAAGCACGGCCTGGAAACGACCAAGGTCCTGACCAAGAAGCTCTTTGGCTATCGGCCGAAGAATTTCATCCTCTATCTCATGCGCATCTTCGTCCAGACCTTGGGCATCCATGACATATATGTCATCACGGACGAAGGCTTCTATACCAACAGTCATATGCTGCGCGGCAACCGCTCGAAGAAGACCAATTTCAATGAATTCTGGATTGGCGAAGGAGCCGCACCGGATGGCAAGGAACCGTGGTATTACCACCTGCCTATCGAAGAAAGACGGCGCAAATACGGTGAAATCAAGTCGCAGAAGCGCAACCTTTTCCGCAAGCGCTATCTCCTCATGGACACCATCATCCCGCCGTACATCGCTGCCATCAAGGGCCTGTTCCGCCAGGGCTTCGACCCGGTACCGTCGGCCATCGATGAAGCGGCTATTACAGATAAACCAGCTGATTACGATCCCATCGAAGCACCGGCGAAATAGTGAATGGTGATCCGTGGGAGGCTGTCGCACGAAGGCTTCTACCATCATGCGCGGCCCCGTTTACTTCATAGTTTGTAGTACAGAGTTTGTAGTTTGCAGAAGATGACTTTAAATTTAAAACAATCCACTAAAAACTACAAACTTAAAACTCAAAAAGAGGCTGTCTTAATGCGACAGCCTCTTTTTTTACGACGAACCACAAACGACGAACGACCTACGCTTCTGTTTCTCCGATGACGACGCGGCGGCCGCCCTGGGCTTCGTAGAGGCGATGGGAGATGGAGAGGACCGTCCGGTCTTTGGCAGCGGCCTGCAGGGCCTGCAGGACCTGGCTTTCTGTCAGGGAATCGAGGTTGGCCGTGATTTCATCGAACAAGAGAATCTGCGGGTTCATGACGACGGCCCGGGCGATGGACAGGAGCTGGCTCTGGCCGCGGGAAAAGAGTTCCGGCCGGAAGGGCGTGTCCAGTCCCTGGGGCAGGGCACAGCACGTATCCCACAGACCGACGAGGTGCAGGGCTTTTTCCATGGCGCCTGTTGTGACCCGCGGGTCCTTGAGGCTGATCTGGTCGGCGACGGTACCGCTGATGGCGTGGAACTGCTGCTCGACGTAGCCGAAGACCTGGCGCCGGACAGCAGGGGCCAGCCGGGACGGGTCGCAGCCAAAGATGCGGACCTGGCCTTCCCGGGGCTGGTAGAGGCCGAGGATGAGTTTGAAGAGGGTGCTCTTGCCGGCGCCGGTACGGCCGGTGATGGTGACCATTTCCCCGGCGGCGACGGTGAGCGAAAAGTGGCGGAAAATATCTTTTTCCCGGCCATAGCCAAAGGCGGCATCGTCGATGACCAGTGGTGCCGCTGCATTGTCGGGTGTCACTGGATTTCTTCGTTCCTGGATGGGTTCGGCAAAGAAGTCTTTCAGGCGGCCGATGCCGGCGACGGCAGACTGGATGTTCTGGATTTCCATGCCGATGCTTTCTAAGGGCGAGAAGATGCGGCGCACATAGGCGATGAGGGCGACGACGCTGCCGACGGTCATGCCGAAGATTTCCTGCAGGGACGGACTGCTGACGGACAGGACCATCATCAGGCAGATGATGATCGTGCAGCTGGTGATGATGATCGGCGAATAGATGGAGTCACAGAAATTGCTCCGTTCCATGGCGTCGAAACTGGCCCGGATCGTCCGGCCATAGCGCTGTCGCAGGTAGCGTTCCTGCTGGCACGTGTGGATCGTGCGGATATTATGGACCGTTTCCGGAATGAGTTCGTTCGTCCGGCCTACGGCAATGCGGTTGTCCCGCTGGGCCTGGAGCATGCGCTTCTGGAAATAGCGGGTCAGGAGGAACAAGAGGGGCAGGCAGATGCAGAGCAATATGCCCAGGCCCAGGCTCAGGTGGAAGACGACGGCGAGGATGCTGAGAATCGTAAAGGCATCGGCAATCATGCTGACGACGCCGGAATCGAAGAGGTTTTCCAGGGTATCGACGTCGTTGACGAAAATCGACGTGACGGCGCCGGCTTCATGGCTGACGAAGTACGCCGCCGGCAGTTCGTCGAGACGCTGGCACATGGCCGAGCGCAGGCCGTGGGTGATTTTTTGGCCGAAGACGGTGATCAGCGTCTCCTTGAGGGCATCGACGAGGCCGCTGCCGGCATTGAGGGCAAAGTAGAGAATGCCTGCCGTCAGCAGGGGATAGGCGCTGAACGAGCCGCTGACCAGGCTGTCGATGATGTATTGCAGGATGAGGGGCGGCGTGACGCTCACGGCGATGGACGCGATGATGGCTGCGATGAGGACCACCAGGAGCAGGCCGTTCTTTTTCAGGGTCTGCCAGAAAATATTACGCATGGCGGGCACCTCCCTGGGCATGCTGCAGGTCATAGAGATTCCGGTAGGCCGGACAGGATGCATATAGAGCTTCGTGCGTGGCGACGATGCTGGTCCCGTCCCCGTTGAGCCAGATGACCTGGTCCAGATTGGGGAAGAGGCTCAGGCGGTGCGAGATGAGGAGGATGATGCGGTCGCTGTAATCCTGGCGCAGGCTGGTGAAAATCTTCCGTTCTGTCGCCATGTCGACGGCGGCAAAGGGGTCGTCGAGGATGAGGAGCGGCCGCGGATGGAACAGGGCCCGGGCCAGGGCGATACGGGCCTGCTGGCCGCCGGACAAGCGCTGGCCGCCTTCGCCGATGGGCGTCTCTATCCCCATCGGAAAGGTAGCGCAGTCCTCATTCATGCAGACCTTTTTCAGGACCGGGCCGATGTCACCGGACAGGCCGAGGCGAATGTTCTCTTCAACGGTAGCCGCAAAGAGTTCCGCGTCGTGGCCGCAGTAGCCGACGATGCCGTCTGGCGCCGTGTGGCCGTTGCCCAGTTCCTTGGCGCCAAAGAAAATCTGGCCGCCGTGCGGGTTTTCACAGAGGAAGGCTTGGCCCAGCGTCGATTTGCCGCAGGCGACAGGCCCGGTGATGCCGATGATAGTACCGGGACGGGCCGAGAAGGAGAGGTCCTGGAAAATAGGGCCGTCACTGCCGGGATAGGTGAAGGACAGGTGGCGGACCGTCAGGGCTGCCGGGGCTGCCGGCGGTACGGGATCGGGCAGTTCCGTTGCCGCCTGGAGATGGGGCTGGATGCGCTGCCACGAAACCTGGGCTTTCTGGATGGCGTTGAACAATTTTGCCGCATGGGATGATTTCATCGCCAGCTTGATGAAACAGGCTAGGTACGTCGAGAAAGCGGCGATATCCCAACTTTCCCAACCCGTTCCCAGGACGTTGCGGCCGCCGAACCAGATGACCAGCATCGTGCCGATCATGGCGATGACTTTGTAAATCGGCTGGAGTGTATTTTCCCAGAGATTGGCCAGGATCATCTTCTTTTCATAGTCAGCCAGGTAGCCTTCATACCGCTGGTCCTGTACGGCTTCTTCGCCGTAGACGCGGTACGTCAGGGCGTTGCTGATGCGGTCCAGGGTCATGCCCGACAGGGCGCCGCTGCTTTCTTTGCTGCGGGCCGCCGTCACGGCGACCAGGCGGCGCAGGCTGTTGGCCAGGGCATAGGCGATGGGCGGGAAGACGAGGACGCACAGCGTCAGGCGCCAGTCATACCAGACGAGCATGATCACATAGGCCGCCATGACGACGCCGGTATCGAAGATTTCCGTCGTGAACTTGCGCATCCCTTCGACGCAGGTGTCGATGTCGGAAATGACTTTGGTCATCAAGGCACCCGTATCGGCCTGCTCCATGTCCCGCTTCGGCGTCTGGACCAGGTGCTGGTAGAGCCGGTCTTTCATGGAAAGGCTGATGTTGTTGGCGAACTTCCGGACGTACAGGCGCTTGACATAGCGGGCGCCCTGGACGCCGAGGATGACCAGAGCGTAACAGAGACAGAGGACGTACATATCCGCTGCCGTCCGGGTACCGCCGAAAATATCATAGAGGTATTGGGCCAGCTGCCCGTCGAACCAGGGACCGGCAATCATGCCGACATTGTATAAGATACCGCTCAGCGTGACGATGAGCAGCAATTTCTTTTCATGGTAAAAATAATAACGGACCGAACCCGGGCCGAATCGTTTCAATGGGAACACCTCACATTTGATGATTATAGTTCATATATCATACACTATTATGGGCCTTTGTACAACAGGACGCAGGCAGGGCACGCGGGCAGGGGGAGGGGGCGTTCGTCGTAAAGAAAGCCACTTGCTAACCCCTAACCCCTAACCCTAACCCCTAACCCTAACCCTAACCCTAACCCCTAGCCCCTAACCCCTAGCCCCTAGCCCCTAGCTACTAAAAAGGTATTTCCTTGGTCTGTATGATGGGAAATGGGGACAGGCCTCTTGCGTAAAGTCAAAAAGACGAATATAATAGAGTTGTATGAAAGTCAAAAAGGAAAATATATTTTTACGGGGTGATTATGATGAGTGTATTAGCGGATAAGATTGAACAATTCATTTTACATAAATTGTTAGAAGAAGACAATTCAGACATTGTATTGCGCCGTAATGAGCTGGCCGACGAACTGCAATGCGCTCCGTCCCAGATCAGCTACGTCCTGAGCACGCGTTTTTCCAACGACAAGGGCTATCTGGTCGAATCGCGGCGCGGGTCCGGCGGATTCGTCCGCATCATCAAGCTGACGCCGAAGAAGCAGGACCGCACGCCGGTCCTCCTGCACGAACGGCTGCCGGCCGTCAGCATTTCCATGGAAGACCTGGATGCCCTGCTGTACCAGCTCCTCAAACGGCGCAGCCTGACCAACAACGAAGCGGTCATCCTCCACTTGACTTTTGAATCCCTCTATCGCCGCATCGACGATGAAGGGACGCGCCTGCTGGTCATCAGCGACATTTTGAAGAACCTCAATCTCCACTGAGTGATAGAAAGGACGTGAGGGCTATGTTATGTGATGCCTGTAAGAAAAGAGAGGCTGTTGTCCATATCGTCAAGATCGAGAACGGGCGGCGCACGGATTTGCACCTGTGTGCAGCCTGTGCCAAGAAACAGACCAATTTTTCTAATTTCAGAGATTTGAATATTATTGATAACGACTTTTTCCGCAAGATGGCCTACCCGGACTACCAGGGACGCAGCGGCGACGAACCGCGCTGTGCCAGCTGCGGTATGACCTACAGCGAATTCAACCGCCTGGGGAAATTCGGCTGCCCCGACTGCTACGAAGCCTTCAAGGAAGAAATTCCGCCGCTCCTGCGCCGCATCCACGGCCACAGCAAGCATGTCGGCAAGGTGCCCAACCGCGGTACCGGCGTCTTCCGGACGGCGACACACGTCAAACGCCTGCGCCAGCACCTGCAGAAACTGGTCCAGGAAGAACGCTATGAAGAAGCGGCGAAAGTCCGCGATGAGATCCGCGCCCTCCAGCGTCAGCTGCCGGATGGCGGAAAGGGGGAATAAGCCATGGTCCACGATATGCTCCAGCAGCCGCTCTGCCCCTGGCAGGACGGCACGGGAAACTTTAACGATATCGTCATCGACAGCCGCGTCCGCCTGGACCGGAACCTGAAGAAATACGTCTTTCCCGATAAGGCGTCGGATACGGAACTGGCCGCCGTCCTCGAAGAGGGCAAACGCCAGATCGGTACCCTCGATACCCTGGGCCATGGGCGCTATACCTTCATCGGCCTCGACGAATTGTCGCCGCTGGAACGGGAAATGCTGGCAGTGAAACATTTTTCCTCGGCCAGCCATATCGAACAGCCCAAGCACCGGGGCCTCCTGCTCCGTGAAGACGGGGCCGTGTCGATCATGATCAATGAAGAAGACCATTTCTGCATCCAGACGGCAGCACCTGGTTTCGACCTCCAGCGCGTCTGGGACCAGGCGGCCCAGGTCGATGATGCCCTGGAAAGCCACCTGGATTTCGCCTTCCGCGACGATTTCGGTTACCTCACGGCCAGTCCGTCCCTGACCGGTACGGGCCTGACCGTCGGCGTGACCATCCACGTCCCGGCCCTGATCCTCATGAAGCGGTTCAACCGCATCGTCCAGGGCATTACTAAATTTGGCTTCACCGTATCCGGGATGTACGGCGAACGCAATGAATGTATCGGCAACATCTTCCAGATCACCAATCAGATTACCCTGGGAGTGACCGAAACAGATATCCTCGACCAGCTGCGCAAAATCGTCACCCAGATTGTCCAGGAAGAACAGAATTGCCGCAGCCTGGTCTGGGACCACAATGAAAATACATTAAAAGATAAATGGCTGCGTACTTACGGCACCCTCAGCCGGGCATGGCTCCTGGCCGACCAGGAATCCCTGGCCCTGGCCAGCGACCTGCGTTTCGGTATCGACATGGGGGTCATCCCCGAAGGCCCTCTGGCTTATGAAGCCATCATGACCGTCGTCGAACCGGCTTACCTGCAGCTCAAGGCCGGGACCGAACTGAACGGGGAAGAGCTGGAACACCAGCGGGCTGAAGCCGTGCAGCAAGTACTCAGTGCTTACCGGAGGAAGTGATTTCCCGTGATGAACAATCGTCTCACCAATGACGCTAAAGCCGTCCTGCAGTATGCGCAGGAAGCGGCACAGAAATTCCACCATGATTATGTAGGGACCGAACATATCCTGCTCGGTCTCGTTCTCAATACAGACGGCATCGCCGGCCTGCTCCTCAACCAGCTGGGCCTGACGCCGGAAAACGTTACCCGTGCCATCGAACAGCATGTCGGCTGGGGCCAGGATTCGCCGACGAAGCTGCGCCTGACACCGCGGACGAAGCGGGCTATGGAACTGGCCGTCCGCGAAGCCAACCGGCTGGAACAGAACTATGTCGGCACAGAACATATGCTGGCCGGCATCCTCGAAGAAGGGAGCGGCATGGCCGTCCAGATCCTGGAAGATATGGACATCGACCCGGACCTGGTCTCCCAGCGCCTGAGCGAGCTCATGAACGACCCGGCCGTCGAAGGCGGCGATGCCGTACCGTCCAAGAACGGCAGCGACTTGTCCCAGTTCGGCCGCGACCTTAATGAATGGGCCAAACAGGGGAAAATCGACCCGGTCATCGGCAGGGAAAAGGAAATCAGCCGCGTCATCCAGATCCTCAGCCGCCGTACCAAGAACAATCCGGTCCTCATCGGCGCCCCTGGCGTCGGCAAGACGGCCATCGCCGAAGGCCTGGCCCAGCGCATCATCACTGGCAATGTGCCCGACAGCCTGCTGGACAAGCGCATTTTCTCCCTCGATTTGGCCAGTATCGTCGCCGGTACCAAGTACCGTGGTGAATTTGAAGAACGGATCAAGCGCATCCTCGACACAATCGAACAGGACGACTCGATCATCCTCTTCATCGACGAAATCCATCAGCTCATCGGGGCTGGTGCCGTCGAAGGCGCCATGGATGCGGCCAACATCCTCAAACCGGCCCTGGCCCGTGGCGATTTGCAGTGCATCGGCGCCACGACTATCGACGAATATAAGAAACACTTTGAAAAAGATGCCGCCCTGGCCCGCCGCTTCCAGCCCGTCCTGGTCGGCGAACCGACGGAAGACGACGCCATGGCTATCCTCTTCGGCCTGCGCGACCGCTACGAAGCCTTCCACAAGGCCCGCATCACCGACGAAGCTGTAAAGGCTGCGGTCAAATTGTCGGCGCGGTACATTTCCGACCGCTACCTGCCGGACAAGGCCATCGACGTCATGGACGAAGCGGCGGCCCGTGTCCGCATGAAGGTCTATGCGCCGTCCCACGAACTCCAGGACCTGGAACAAAAATTGGCCGACATCAATAAAGAAAAAGAAGCGGCCCTGGCTGGCGAAGACTTTGAAAAATGCGCGTCCCTCCGCGATGCCGGCAAAAAGGTATCGTCGGAAATCTCGGCCCTTCAGAAAGAAAAGAAGCAGCACGACGATGAAAAGCTCGTCGTCACAGAAAATGATATTGCCGACGTCGTATCCATGTGGACAGGCGTCCCGGTCCAACAGATTACGGAAACGGAATCGCAGCGCCTCCTCCATTTGGAAGCCGAACTGCACAAACGGGTCATCAGCCAGGACGATGCCGTCACGGCTGTGGCTAAAGCCGTCCGCCGGGCCCGCGCCGGCCTCAAGGATGCCAACCGTCCTATCGGTTCCTTCCTCTTCCTCGGCCCATCCGGTGTCGGCAAGACCGAACTGGCCCGGACCCTGGCAGCCCAGCTCTTCGGCAGTGCTGACAACATGATCCGCATCGACATGAGCGAATTCATGGAAAAATACAGCGTCTCCCGCCTGGTCGGCGCGCCTCCGGGCTACGTCGGCTATGAAGAAGGCGGCGAACTGACCGATGCCGTCCGGGAAAAGCCGTACAGCGTTATCCTCTTCGACGAAGTGGAAAAGGCCAGCAGCGACTTCTTCAACCTGCTCCTGCAGGTCCTCGACGAAGGCCGCCTGACCGATTCGAAAGGGCGGACTGTCGACTTCCGCAATACGGTCATCATCATGACCAGCAACCTCGGCGCGTCGCATCTCAAGCCGTCGGGCCCGGTCATGGGCTTCTCGACGGGCGGCGACAGCGCCAAGGACCGGGAAGCATCCTTTGAAATAGCCAAGAAGGAAATCATGGCCGATGTGAAACGCTTCTTCCGGCCGGAATTCCTCAACCGTATCGACGAAATCATCGTCTTCAAGCCGCTGGAACAGAAAGACCTGCGCCAGATTGTCGACATCCTGCTCAAGGACTTGACCAAGCGCCTCGGCGAAAAAGGCGTCGCCCTCGACTGGACGACGGCTGCCGACGATGTCCTGGTCGAGGAAGGGACGGACTTCGCCTATGGCGCCCGGCCGTTGAAGCGGGCTATCCAGAAGCTCGTCGAAGACCCGATTGCCGAAATGCTCCTCAGCAGCAGTGTCAAGGAAGGCAATACGATCCACGTCGACAGCCTGGATAAGAAGAAACTCGTCTTTACGACGGAGTAAGGAGCTGTCATGGCAAAGATAAAGACCCGTTACGTCTGCAGTAACTGCGGCAGCGTGTCCAGCCGCTGGCTCGGCCGCTGTCCGCAGTGCGGCGAATGGAATACCATGGTTGAAGAAACAGTCGCGCCGGAAGCGCCCAAAGCGGCACAGAGCATGGCCCGCAGCGGTCCGGCGTCGCAGGCGGCGTCCCTGGCGGATATCGCCATGGAAGACATGGCCCGCATGGAAACGGGCATTGGCGAACTGGACCGCGTCCTTGGCGGCGGCATCGTTCCAGGGGCGCTGATTCTGCTCAGCGGTGACCCGGGCATCGGCAAGTCGACGCTGGTCCTGCAGCTGGCCGCTGCCGTCTGTGACAAGAACGGCACCGTCCTCTACGGCTCTGGCGAAGAATCGGCGGGCCAGATCAAGATGCGTGCCCAGCGCCTGGGCATTTCCACGCCGGACTTGATTATCCAAGCCGATACATCCCTGGACCATATCCTCGACGAAGCCAAGAAGCGGCGGCCGGCTCTGCTGGTCGTCGATTCCATCCAGACCATGTACAGCCAGTCCGTCGAAGGGACGCCGGGCAGTCTGGCCCAGATACGCGAAAACACGAGCCGCCTCATGACCTTTGCCAAAAGCGAAGGCATCCCCGTCGTCGTCATCGGCCACGTCACCAAGGACGGCGCCATTGCCGGGCCGCGCATGATGGAACACATGGTAGACGTGGTCCTCTACTTTGAAGGAGAACGGAACTATCAGTTCCGCATCCTGCGGGGCATCAAGAACCGCTTCGGCTCGACCAATGAATCGGGCCTGTTCACCATGACCAGCAGCGGCCTGTCGGAACTGGAGAACCCGTCTCAGCTGCTCCTGGCCGAACGGGCGGCCGACCAGGCCGGCTCAGCCGTAGCTGCCGTCCTGGATGGCATGCGGCCCATGCTCGGTGAAATCCAGGCCCTGACGGCTCATTCCGTCTTCGCCGTCCCGCGGCGGACGGCATCGGGCATGGACTATAACCGCCTGATCATCCTCCTGGCCGTCCTGGAAAAGCGCCTGGGCGTACCCCTGGGCAGCCAGGACGTCTACATCAACGTCGTCGGCGGCCTGCGCCTGACCGAAACAGCAGCCGACCTGCCCGTTGCCCTGGCCGTCTATTCCAGCCTGCGAGACATCTCCATGGACAGCCGGACCGTCGTCATGGGCGAAGTCGGCCTCACCGGCGATATCCGCCGCGTCCCCCAGGCCCTGCGCCGCGTCAAAGAAGCGGCCAAGATGGGCTTCAACACCTTCATCCTGCCCAAAGGCAACCTGGAAGACATCGAAACAGACCAATTCCCGGACTGCCATTTCCTAGGTGTAGCCACCCTGCGCGAAGCCATCGAAAAGGCCTTCCGGAGATAACCCTTCACTATAAACTGTAAACTTCAAATTCAAAAGGCGCTGTCTTTATGCGACAGCGCCTTTTCGCTTGCCTTTTTTGAGTAAACCTGTTACGCTAAATTTAGTGGCTAGTGGCTAGTGGCTAGTGGTTCATGGCTCCCCTGATAGGGGAGCTGTCAGCGCAGCTGACTGAGAGGTTTTCAAGGCAACCTCTCCGGCCTTACGGCCACCTCCCCTATTATGGGAGGCATAATCCGCATGGGCCGTCTCAAGCCATTCTGGCCCATCAGGTGCCGGCCGATGAAGGGCGCAAGACGGTTGTCAGAACGGACAGCTGTAGCTGGCGGCCCGCCTGACCTGTAGGGGCGCCTACGTTGGGGGGCTGTTTTCCGGCTCCCCTGATAGGGGAGCTGTCAGCGCAGCTGACTGAGAGGTTTTCAAGGCAACCTCTCCGGCCTTACGGCCACCTCCCCTATTATGGGAGGCATAATCCGCATGGGCCGTCTCAAGCCATTCTGGCCCATCAGGTGCTGGCCGATGAAGGGCGCAAGACGGTTGTCAGAACGGACGGCTGTAGCTGGCGGCCCGCCTGACCTGTAGGGCGCCCACGTTGGGGGGCTGTTTTCCGGCTCCCCTGATAGGGGAGCTGTCAGCGAAGCTGACTGAGCGGTTGATGGCTGGCCGTTAACGATAACTATAACCGGAAAGGAGTGTATCATCATGCGAAAATGGATTCAGTTAGCTTTACTGGTTCTCTGCTTTTTCTGTCTCAGCGGAGCCGCCCTGGCTGCCTCGGCTGTGACGCCGGACGGCTATTTCAACGGCATCCGTCTGGCCGGCAAAGTCCGCGTCGTCGATTCCTTCCCGGACATCCGCGTCCAGGTCGTCAGCGCCTTTCCGGACCTGCGCGTCCAGACTGTCGACTATTTTCCCGATGACATCGGCCAATGGCAGTTCGTCGATTACGGCGAAGACTTCACAGTCCAATTCGTCGATTCCTTCCCGGACATCCGCATCCAGTTCGTCAACAGTTTCCCGGGAGTCCCCTAACTTAGTGAAGAGGTTATCCCCATGAAAATACGCGCGTTACAGCTGGTAGGCCACAAAAATACACGGCCAGCGGCCTTGTGCGTAGGGGCCGTCCCAAGCCTTTTTGGCCCGTCAGGTGCCGACCGACGGAAGGCGCAGGACGGTTGCCAAAACGGACAGCTGTGACTAGGCAGCCCTACTGTGAGATTTGACCATAGCTTATTCTTGTCCCATGGTGGTCCTTTAGCGGATAATTTTCATTCATGATGATGCTGGAGAGGTTTCATGAACAAAAAATCATATGTAAATAGTTGCTTGAATAGGCTATATAAGTTGCTTATTTTATTTATCGGGACCATAATATTTTTTATTGTTTTAGTAGGGGGGATGCGGTCGGACATTCTATCTATTATATGGTTATAGGGTATAAAGAACCTGAAGTTGGAATAGTGTATATGGTAGACAAAAATAATATACAAGTTTTTAACACGGGTAAAGTGGTTGACTTAGAAACTACAGCAGCCTTGATTCCTGAAATTACGCTCATGTACCATGGTGAAAAATATAAATTTCAAGATCATGTTTTTATCGTCAAAGGTGGGGAAGATGATTCTGTAAAGTATTTGGTATATGACGAACTGAATGACAGCCTGTTTTGTGTTGTGGAAAAGAAATTGCCTAATAGCCAATGGTTAAGAGAGAAGTATAGATTGGTATCCTCTACAGAGGAATCAAAATTAAAACCATATCTACGATATATTCAAAATGAAAATGATTGGGTATACATACAAAAACGGTAAAAATATACGGAGCGATTCGGATGTGATACAATAGAGAAAATAATGCAGAAAAGAGGAATTTTGATGAAGCATTTAGAAGTGGTAGCTGCGATTTTGGAGTATGATGGGAAAATTCTTTGTATGGAACGGGGCCAGGGGAAATTTGACTATGTCAGTTTCAAATACGAGTTTCCCGGTGGCAAGATTGAACCGGGCGAAGCCAAGCATACGGCCATTGAACGGGAACTGCGGGAAGAAATGGATGTCCATGTATCTGTCAAAGAATCGGATTTGTACATGACGGTCCATCATGATTATCCTGATTTTTCCATGACCATGTACGCCTTTTACTGCCATTTGGACAAGCCAGACTTTGTCCGCAAAGAACACGTCGATGCGAAATGGATGGCTCCCGAAGACATGCCGACGCTGGACTGGGCACTGGCAGATGTGCCTATCATGAAAAAGCTTTCTGGAAAGTAGGCGATAGCCATGGGGGAATATGGGGCTTTGGAGCAGTGTTTGCGCGAAGGTTTCATTGATTATACGGTGGAAGCGGACCAACGGTATGTTCCGAAAATTCTGACCAACAATAAGGATAAAAAGCGCAAGGTCCTCGATACGATTTTGTCACAGTTGTATGTTTGTGATTCCTTCTTGTTTTCCGTTGCCTTTTTGACGAAAAGCGGGATTGCCTGTCTGAAGGATGCGCTTATTCAGAACCGGACGGCGACGGGGAAGATTTTAGCCTCTCAGTATTTGAACTTTACGGAACCCGGTGCATTGCGGGAATTGTTGAAGTTTCCCAATGTCGAATTGCGCATGGTGACGGAAGAACGGGCTTTTCACGCCAAAGGCTATCTCTTTCATCGTTCCCAGGCAGGGCCGGAAAATTATACCATGGTCATTGGCAGCAGTAACATGACGGCCAATGCCTTGACGCACAATCAGGAATGGAATGTGTTCTTTACGTCGGCAGAAAACGGCTCGCTCATCAGGCAGACAAAGGAAGAATTTGATGCCTTGTGGGATACGGCGGAAGTCGTCGATGAAGCGTGGATTCAGGCTTATGAGTCTGTGTACACGCACAATAAACCGAAACGGCAGTCCGTGTATGTTCCTTTTCATAAAATCCAGCCGAACGCCATGCAAAAAGCGGCTTTAGCGGGGATTCAAAAGTTGCGTGACGATGGTCAGGACCGGGGGCTGCTCATTTCAGCGACTGGGACGGGGAAAACCTATTTGTCGGCTTTTGATGTCTTAAAAACGCATCCCCGGCGGTTTCTCTTTGTTGTCCATCGGGAGCTCATCGTCAAAAGTGCACGGGACAGTTACGTTCGGATTGGCATTAATCCAGCCGATACGGGGCTGCTGACAGGGCATGATAAAGAAATGGATAAGCCCTATATTTTTGCGACCATTCAGACCTTGGCCCAGGATGAAATACTCCATACCTTTGCGCCCGATGCTTTTGACTATATTGTCATCGACGAAGTGCATCATGGCGGAGCCGCGACGTACCAAAAGGTCATTGGCTATTTTCGGCCCAAATTTCTGTTAGGTATGACGGCAACGCCGGAACGGTCCGATGATTTCGATATTTATGCTTTGTTCCATCATCATATTGCTTATGAAATCCGCTTGCACGACGCCTTGGAAGAAAATATGCTCGTTCCTTTTCACTACCACGGCATCAGCGAGATTACCGTCAATGGCAACGTGTTGGACGATAAGAGCGATTTTGCTCTCTTGACTTGCGAAGAACGTGTAAAACATATATTATACTATGCCGATTTGTATGGCAGTGATGCTGACCGCATCAAAGGCCTCGTCTTTTGCCGCAATGTAGACGAAGCGCAGGCCTTGGCTGAAGCGTTTCGCCAGCATGGGAAACGGGCAATCGCCTTGACGGGCGCGTCGCGCGAAAGCGAACGGAGTGAAGCGATTCGTCATTTAGAGGCGAAAGCTGCCGAAGACCCGCAATATCTCGATTACATTTTCACTTGTGATATTTTCAATGAAGGCGTCGACATTCCCCAGGTCAATCAGGTCATTATGCTGCGGCCAACAACGTCGGCTATCGTCTTTGTTCAGCAGTTAGGACGGGGACTGCGCAAATATCCGCATAAGCGCTATTTAGAAGTGCTCGATTTCATTGGCAACTATGAAAATAACTTTTTACTTCCCATCGCCCTGTTTGGCGACCGGACGTATGATAAGGATTTTGTCCGCCGCCTCATGCAGGTCAATTTTCTGCCGGGACCGACGTCGGTTCATTTTGACGATATCGCCAAAGAACGAATTTACGCGGCTATTGATGCCAAAAGTGCTTTGGCAGACCTGCGGGATTTGAAAGAATCATATCGTAATATGGCCTATCGCCTGGGCCGCCAGCCGATGATGATGGATTTTGTCCGCTTTGGCGACAAGGATCCGGCGCTGTTCGTCGCTAAGAAAGAGTCTTTTTTTGAATTTGTTCAATACATGGAGCCTTATAACTCGACGCTGAACGCATCGCATCAGGCTGTGCTGAAGATGATGAGCCTGGAACTGGCCAATGGCAAACGGATAGAAGAATTGCTGGTCTTGCGTCATTTGCTGACAGAAGATTCCTGGTCTACGGCGGCCCTGGCTAAGGAAATGAACGAAACATACCATTTCCTGCCGTCTGCGGAAACGATGGAAAGCGTGGCCCGCCTGCTGGATTTGCAATTTTTTACTAAAACGGCCAGAAAAAAATACGGCGGACAGCCGCTCATTTCCTTTGAAAATCATGCTTATACAGCGACTCCTTATTGGAACGATTTGAAAGAAAATAAAGAATTTCAGTGCTATGTTCAAGATATTCTCGACTATGGGACCTATCGTTTTGAAAGCCTCTACGTCCACGACGAACCGGAAATCATTAACGGCTTTGTCCGCTACGGCCGCTATTCCCGTAAAGACGTATCGCGCATTCTCAATTATGAGACGAATCGCGAAGGCACGCTCAATGGCTATCAGATTGTCGGGGCTACGTGTCCTATTTTCGTCACCTATGAGAAACGTGACGACATTTCGGCCAATACGAAGTACGAAGACCAGTTCGTCTCGCCACAGCAGTTCAGCTGGATGACGCGGGCTCGGATTCACCTGACGTCGTCGCAGATTCCGGCGATTTGCAATGAGCACACGCGGAAACTGCTGTTTGTAAAAAAGAGCGATGCCGAAGGCTCCGACTTCTATTACATGGGAGATTTGACGGTATTAGGCGATCCTGTCGAAACGACGATTGCCGATGGCAAAGGGCAGCAGCTGCCTATCGTCAATTTCCAGTTCCTTTTGGACAAGCCTGTTGAGGATAAGCTCTATCGGTATCTGTGTGAGTGAGTCATTATTTAGTAAATCGTAAATTAGTAAATCGTAACTTACTAATTTACGATTTACTAGTGCAAGGTGTTATAGACAGGCCTACACAAAAACTTTACACGCCACCTGTGGTACATTGACGGGAAATGTGGTAAACTAGTATAGTTATAGAAGTATATACAAAGGGGAGGTGTTTTTTTACTCTATGGAAGATAAATATGAATCGAATCATGATGGGCCGAAATCGAAGAAGTTCAATGGCCGCAATGTGGCCGATAACATCATGAAAGGTGTCATCGTCCTGATTATGGCCGTCATCTTCGTCATGATTGCCGACCAGGTGATTACGACGCCCTTCATCAGTGCCGAAATCGAAGGGGAATTTTTCCACGGCAGTATTTTCGGTACGACTATCATCACCATCGTAGCCTATATCGTCGGTATCATCGTTGGTGCCCTGGTGGGCTATGGGATTTCGCCGTTCGTGCTGCGCCTCATCTGGGCAGCGATTCACCGCATCGAATCGGGCCTGAATGATTTCGAGAGCCAGGACATCATCGTCGGGACGCTGGGGTTGCTTTTTGGACTTATCATTGCGAATTTAATTGGCCTAGCGTTCGCCCGCCTGCCGATCATTGGGGCCTACGGGCCTATCGTCTTCAGCATCGTCTTCGGCTACGCCGGCATGAGCATCGCCATCCGCAAGAAGAGCGAAATCATCGCCCTGGCAGGCAATCTGCGCCTGGGCAAGTCCGGTAAGGACCACGGCAGCAAGCATAAGGACATGGAATTTTCCGGCAAGCTCCTCGATACGAGCGCCATCATCGACGGCCGCATCGCCGAGATTTGCAGTACCGGCTTCCTCGAAGGGCCGCTGCTGGTGCCGGTCTTCGTCCTGGAAGAATTGCAGCTCATCGCCGATTCGTCGGACCTGTTGAAGCGCAATAAGGGCCGCCGCGGCCTGGATATCCTGAAACAGATGCAGGAAGATAATTACGTCGAAGTCCGCATCATCAATGACGATTTCGACGACGTCCAGGGCGTCGACTCCAAGCTCGTCCGCCTGGGCCGCAAGATCAATGCCAAAGTCGTCACTAACGACTATAACCTGAATAAAGTCGCCGCCCTCCAGGGCGTGGCCGTCCTCAACATCAACGACCTGGCCAATGCTCTGAAACCGGCCCGCATCCCTGGGGAACACATGAACGTCCTCATCGTCAAGGCCGGCAAGGAAGAGAACCAGGGCGTCGCCTATCTCGATGACGGCACGATGATCGTCGTCGAAGATGGCCAGAAATATATCGGTTCTACTGTGCCCGTTACGGTGACGTCTGTCCTGCAGACGTCGGCTGGGCGCATGATATTCGTCAAGATTGCTAATGAGTAGGTGAAATGTGTGAAAGTATCTGTCATCGTCGTAGCGGCCGGCACAGGGAGCCGCTTCGGCTACGAGCGGAACAAGCTCTTTTATCCCTTGTGCGGCGAGCCTGTCCTGACCCATACGCTGCGCCACATTTTCGCGGCCCGGTCGGTCAGTGAGGTGGTCATTGTCCATTCCCGCGTCGATGAGAAGGAAATCCGCCGCCTTGTCGATGACCTCCATCCTATCCAGCCCGTGCGCTACGCCCTGGGCGGCGCCGAACGGGAAGATTCGGTCTACAACGGCCTCATGGCCGTCAGCCGCGACGTGGATGTGGTCATGGTCCACGACGGCGCCCGGCCTTTTGCCGGCCCGGACTGGTATGACCAGGGAGCGGCCATGATGGAAACGGCCCGAGCTGCCATTTACGGCATCCCTCTCAAAGATACAGTCAAGGTCCGCGGCGACGACGGCCGGCTCCATACGTTGAACCGCAGCCGCCTGGTCGCCGCCCAGACGCCGCAGATCTTTCACCGGGACCTGCTCATGGAAGCCCATGAGCACGCCCGGACCGAGGGCATCCAGGCGACGGATGATGCATCCCTCGTCGAAGCCCTGGGGGTACCCGTGGTCATCCTCGAAGGGAGCGAGAAGAACCGCAAGGTGACGACGCGTGACGACATCCCTATCCTGTCCCTGTACATGAAGGGGAGGGAAGTCCAGCGCATCGGTACGGGCTATGACGTCCACCGCCTGAAAGAAGGGCGGCGCCTGGTCCTGGGCGGCGTCGAGATTCCCTTTGAACGGGGCCTCGATGGCCATTCCGATGCCGACGTCGTCATCCACGCCATCATGGATGCCCTGCTGGGAGCCGCCGGGCTCCGCGACATCGGGACGTATTTCCCCGATACGGACCAGGCCTTCAAGGATATTTCCAGCCTGGTCCTCCTGGAAAAGGTCCGCCATCTGCTGCGGGAGAAATGCTGCCGCATCGTCAACCTCGACGTGACCTTATTGGCACAACGGCCTAAAATCAAGCCCTATGTGCCGCAGATGATCGCTAATATTGCCGAGGCCCTGCGTATCCCCAAGGCCGCTGTCTCCGTCAAGGCGACGACGACAGAGAAACTGGGGTTCGTCGGCCGGGAAGAAGGCATGGCCGCCCAGGCGGCAGCCATGGTCCTTAGCTATCAATAATACATATATATATAGTCTTTAGGAGGAATTTTTTATGTCACAGGAAGTACGCGTTCGTTTTGCTCCGAGCCCGACAGGCCCGTTCCACATCGGCGGTGCCCGTTCGGCACTGTTCAACTACCTCGTTGCCAAGCACAACCACGGTAAGTTCGTCGTCCGCATCGAAGATACGGACCGCAAGCGTTCGACGTCGGAATCGGAAGAAAACATCAAGGAAGCCCTGAAATGGCTGGGCATCACCTGGGATGAAGGCATCGATGTCGGCGGTCCCGATGGCCCGTACCGCCAGACTGAACGCCTGGGCATTTATCAGAAATATACGGAAAAGCTCTTGGCCGAAGGCAAGGCCTACTACTGCTTCTGCACGCCGGAAGAACTGGAAGCGGAAAAACAGGCTCAGCTGGCCAAAGGCGAAACGCCGGTCTACTCCGGCAAATGCGCTGACCTGCCCAAGGAAACGGTCGAACAGTACCTCAAGGAAGGCCGTCCCCACGTCATCCGCATCAAGACGCCGAAGAATGAAACCATCGAACTGGACGACCTCGTCCGCGGCCACGTATCCTTCGATTCCAACAACGTCGGCGACTTCGTCATCGTCAAATCCGACGGCATCCCGGTCTATAACTACTGCGTCGTCCTCGACGATGCCCTCATGCACATCACCCACGTCATCCGTGCGGAAGAACACTTGTCCAACACGCCGCGCCAGCTGGTCATCTACAAGGCATTGGGCTTTGAAGCCCCGCAGTTCGCTCACGTATCGCTCATCCTCGGCGCCGACAAGAAGAAGATGAGCAAGCGCCATGGCGCTACGTCGGTCCAGCAGTACCGCGATATGGGCTACCTGCCCGACGCACTGGTCAACTTCCTGGCCCTCCTCGGCTGGACGCCGGAAGGCGATCAGGAAATCTTCAGCCGCGATGAACTCATCGAACAGTTCACCCTCGACCGCGTCGCTAAGAACCCGGCCGTCTTCGACATCGAAAAGCTCAACTGGATCAACTTCCATTACATGAAGCAGCTCGATGAAGACCAGCTCTATGCCGTCTGCCTGCCGCACCTCCAGAAGGCCGGCTATGCCAGCGAAAATCCGGACGAAAAGGAAGCTGCCTGGTTGAAAGCCATCTGCACCGCCATGCGCGAACACGTCCAGTACGGCGCTCAGATCGTCGATGCTGCCAAGGTCTTCTTCACCGACGACTATGCGCCGGAAAATGAAGAAACCGCAGCAGTCCTCAAAGAAGAAACGGCTCCGTCCGTCCTCAAGATGTTCCGCGATGAACTGGCTGCCCTCGACGACGTCACGCCCGACACGGTACAGCCCCTGTTCAAGAAAATCCAGAAGGGCCTCAAGGTCAAAGGCAAGTTCGTCTACATGCCTATCCGCGTCGCCGTCACCGGCGTCATGCACGGCCCGGACCTGAACGTCATCGTCGCCCTCATGGGCCGCGACAAAGTCCTGGCCCGTCTGGACGAAACGTTGGCATAAAGGGCTTGACATGAGCCCGATTATTGGGTACTATATACATACGTATTAACTAATAATATGTATCAAATAAGAATCTGCGATGATCAAAATGAGTTGTAGTGGCATCCGACAGAGAGGAAGGGTCACGGCTGAGAGCCTTTCCAGGTCATAAAACTGCAATGCTGCCTTTGTGAGCAGGCCGGGTGAAAGGAGTAATCCGGTCCGGGGGCGCCCGTTACTGCGCAGTAAAGATTACGGCACTGCCGTAAAAACAGAGTGGAACCACGGGCCACCGTCTCTGTCATAGGGGATGGTGGCCTTTTTGTTCAAATTTCAGGGAGGTTACCGTATGAGAGAACTGAAAGTATATAATACATTGACCCGTAAGAAAGAAACCTTCGTGCCCGTCACGCCGGGCCAGGTCAAGATGTATGTCTGTGGCATTACGCCGTACAACCATTCCCACATGGGCAATGCCCGTCCTTTCGTCACGTGGGACGTCATCAAGCGCTATCTGGAACACTTGGGCTATGAAGTCACGCACATCCAGAACTTCACCGACGTCGACGATAAGATCATCAATGCCGCCAACGGCGAAGGCGTTACGTGGGATACCATTTCCAACCGCTATATCGCATCGTACTTCGACGTTATGGACAAGCTCCACATCCGCCGGGCCGACAAGTATCCCCGCGTATCGGAACACATGGATGAAATCATCAACATGGTCCAGACCCTCATCGACAAAGGCTATGCCTACGTCATCGACCACGACGTCTATTACAGCGTCGAAAAGTTCGCCGACTACGGCGAATTGAGCGGCCGCAGCCTCGACGACATGATGGCCGGCGCCCGTATCGAAGTCGACGACCGCAAGCACAATCCCATGGACTTCGCCCTCTGGAAAGGTGCTAAGCCCGGCGAACCGTCGTGGGACAGCCCCTGGGGCAAAGGCCGTCCGGGCTGGCACATCGAATGCTCGGCTATGAGCAATAAGTACCTCGGCGATACCTTCGACTTCCACGGCGGCGGCAGCGACCTCATCTTCCCGCACCATGAAAACGAAATCGCCCAGTCCGAAGCCTTTACGGGCAAGAAACCGATGGTCAAATACTGGCTCCACAACGGCTTTATCACCATCAACTCGGAAAAGATGAGCAAGTCCCTGAATAACTTCTTCCTGGTCAAGGACGTCCTGGAACACTACAGCCCCGATGCCCTGCGCTTCTTCCTCATTTCCAACCACTACCGCAGCCCCTTGGACTTCAGCGACGAACGGCTGGAAGAAATGACGCGCAGCCTCGAACGCCTGGGCACGGCCATCGACAATGTCCTGGAACTCCTGGCTATGCCGGCCGGTGCTAAATCGCCGGAAGCCCAGCAGCTCCTGGAAACGGCCCACAAGGACGAAGAAGACTTTGAAAATGCTATGTGCGACGACTTCAATACGGCCCTGGCCAGCGCGGCCATGTTCGATTTGGCCAAGAACGTCAACATCTTCAAGAACGCCGTCGTCAACAACGGCGTCCCCGTCGATTCGGCAGCCATGTCGGAAGTCAAGCGCGTCTTCAAGACCTTCACGGATATCCTCGGCATCCTCGAAGACCGCTGGACCGGCAAGAAGGAAGACGCCAGCAGCAAGGACTACGACGACCTCATGCAGGCCATCCTCGACATCCGTCAGGAATGCCGCGCCCAGAAGCAGTACGCCCTGGCCGACGCCATCCGCGATAAACTGGCTGCCCTTGGCATCACTATTGAAGATTCGCCGCAGGGAGCGCGCTGGAAAAAGTGAAATTCAAACAACTGCAAGCACTGAAGAAACGGGCCTACCAGGCCTTTGCCGACGGCAAGCGCCTGGATGTGCCCGACCAGGATGCGGCCCATCTCGACTCGATCAACCTGGCCTTCGTCGGTGACGCCTATTACGCCCTGACCCTGCGCCGGCGCCTGGTGGAAACGGGCATTCCCCACGTCCAGGTCCTGCACACGCTGGCAGCGGAATTCGTATCCGCCAAGGCCCAGGCCTATGTCTACCGCCGCATCCACGACGGCCTGACGGACGACGAAAAGGCCGTCTGCCAGCGGGCCCGCAATGCCTATACCCTGGCGCCGAAGAGCGCCACCGTCGCCGAGTACCACGACAGCACGGCCCTGGAAGCCCTGGTGGGCTACCTGGTCATGGCTGGCCGGACGGAACGCCTGGACGCCGTCATGGCCCAGGTCTATGAAGAAACGAAAGCCTATTGTAACGAAAAACATGGAGGAATGGAATGAGTGAGGCAAATATCATCATCGGCCGCAACAGCGTCACCGAAGCCCTGAAGGCCGGCCGGTCCATCACCAAGCTGTACGTCGCTGCCGGCAATGAGTCGCAGCCGCTGCAGCGCATCCGCGACCTGGCAGGCCGGAAGGAAATCCTCGTCGAAGACGTGCCCCTGAAGGTCCTCAACCACCTGGCACCGGGGAACCGCCACCAGGGCGTCATCGCCTTTGCCAAGCCCGTGGAATACGCCGATTTGACGGACGTCCTCATCGCTGCCGACGAAAAGGGGAAGGTACCGTTCCTGGTCCTCCTCGACGGCATCGAAGACGTCCACAACATGGGGGCCATCATCCGCACGGCGGAATGTGCCGGCGTCGACGCCGTCCTCCTGCCCAAGCGGCGGACGGCGCCCATCAATGAGACTGTCGGCAAGACGTCGGCCGGTGCCGTCGAATACATGCCCCTCGTGCAGATCGGCAACATCGCCCAGACCCTGAAGCAGCTCAAGAAGCGCGGTTTCTGGGTCATCGGCGCTGACATGGACGGCGAGACGGACTATTTCCACAGCTCCCTGACGGATCCGGTCGTCCTGGTCATCGGCAGTGAAGGCCGGGGCATTTCGCACTTGGTCAAGGAGACGTGCGACGTCCTGGTCCAGATCCCCATGTTCGGCCACGTCAATTCCCTCAACGCCTCCGTCGCAGCGGCCCTGCTCATGTATGAAGTCGTGCGGCAGCGGCAGGCAGGCGAATAAATTAGATAAGCGAGGTAACGATTATGCAGGCAGCGTCCAATGCAGAAGAAAAACATGACCGCTTTGCAGGCATGACAGATGAAGAAATCGTACGCATCGCCCAGGAAGAGCACGATGGCAAAGCGGCCGATTATATCGTCAACAAGTATCGCAACTTCGTCAAATCCAAAGCCCGCGCCTACTTCCTGGTCGGCGCCGACCGGGATGACATCATCCAGGAAGGCATGATCGGCCTCTACAAGGCGACGCGGGATTTCCGCGGCGACAAGCTGTCGTCGTTCCGGGCCTTTGCCGAGTTATGCATTACCCGGCAGATCATCACGGCCATCAAGACGGCGACGCGGCAGAAACACATACCCCTCAACTCATATGTGTCCCTCAACAAGCCCGTCTATGAAGACGAATCGGACCGGACGCTGCAGGACATCCTGTCCGGCATCCGCGTCAGCGATCCCGAAGAGCTGGTCATCAGCCGCGAAGAATTCAATGATATCGAACTGAAGATGAATGAGATCCTCAGCGATCTGGAATGGCAGGTCCTGACAGCCTATCTCGACGGCAAATCCTACAACGAGATGTCCCGTCAGCTGCACCGGCACGTCAAGTCCATCGACAATGCCCTGCAGCGGGTCAAACGCAAGCTGGAACATTATCTGGAAACGCGCAATGCCGAAAAAGAAACGGAACCCGATGAGAAAGCCAAAGAACCTATTGATAGAAAAGCTAAATGAGTGTACAATAGTACTGTTAGCGTCATTGTGTGAGGAGGATTAACGTGATCACAGCATTAGAAATCATCGTTGTCATTTTGGCACTGCTCATCATCGGTGTCGTCGTGGCACAGAAGAGCAAGACCCAGGGCATGGGCGCCGGTTTCGGCGGCGGTGCCGAAGACTTGTTCGGGAGCCGGGCCCGCGGCATGGATGCCCTGCTTTCCAAACTGACTATCGTCCTGTCGATAGCATTTGCCATTTGTACATTGCTGTTAGGCAGACTGATGCATACTTTTTAATGAATTCTTAGGGGCTGTCGCATATGCGGCGGCTCCTTTTTTATCCTTTGCAGAACGGCGATTTGAGGAGGGGAACTATGGATTTACAGCTGGCTCATGATATAATAAGTATATGTAATGAAGACAGCGGCGGCGCAACGGTCGAAGACTGTGCCGAACAGCTCGGCATCACCGGCGCCCGGCTGGCTGACGTATTTGATACATTTGAAGAATTAGTGAGGAGTGAAAAGCTCATGAGAATCGCAGGAGACCGGTATATCTCGGCCAAACAGCCCCAGGAAATCACCGGTATTTATAAAGGTTATACGCCGACCTTCGGGTTCGTCCTCAGCCAGGACCTGACGGAGGACGTATATATTGCCGAACAGAACCGCCATACGGCCATGAATAACGATAAGGTTACGGTCCGCATCCTGCACAGCGGCGATGGCCGTCATAAACAGGAAGGGGAAATCGTATCCATCGTCGAACGGGCCAACAAGACCCTGGTCGGTACGTTCCAGCTGGAAAAACACAGCGCCTTCGTCACGCCCGATGACGAACGCATCCGCGAAGACGTCTACGTGCCCCTCGACAAGACCGGCGGCGCCCGCAGCAGCGCCCGCGTCCTGGTCAAGATCACCAAGTGGCCCGAAGAAGGGCGCAAAGCCGAAGGGGAAGTGACGGAAGTCCTCGGCTATGACGGCGACAAGGACCTGGATATCAAGGTCATCATGGCCCGCCACGGCCTGCCTTTCGACTTCCCGGACGACGTCAAGAAGGAAGCCGCCAAGATCGACACGACGGTCACCCTGGAAGAAGGGCGCCGCGATTACCGCGACCGCCAGCTCATCACCATCGACAGTGAAGATGCCAAGGACCTGGACGATGCCATCGACGTCGTCCGCCTGCCCAACGGCCATTTCCGCCTGGGCGTCTACATTGCCGACGTCAGCTACTATGTCCGTCCGGGCTCGGCCATCGACCAGGAAGCATATAACCGCGGCACCAGCGTCTACCTCGTCGATCGGGTCATCCCCATGCTGCCGACGGTCCTGTCCAACGGCATCTGCAGCCTCAACGCCAATGAAGACCGTTACTCCATGACCTGCGTCATGGAAATCGACGAAGAAGGCAAGGTCCTCAAGGCCGACATCGGCCCGGCCGTCATCCGCGTCAAACGGCGCTGCAACTACGTCGAAATCCGCAAGGCCCTCCTGGAAGGCATCGTGCCCGACGACTTGCAGCCCTTCATGCCCATGCTCCACGAACTGCGGGCGTTGTCGACGATTCTCAAGAACATGCGCCTCTGCCGCGGGGCCATCGACTTCGATTTCCCTGAATACAAAGTCATCCTCGACCCGGACGGCGTACCGCTGCGTCTGGAAAAACGGGAACGGACCATTGCCGAACAGATTGTCGAAGAAAGTATGCTCATCGCCAACGAAACGGTAGCCTGCTATCTCCGGGACAGCGAAAACCCGTCGGTCTACCGTATCCACGAACTGCCCGAACCGGAACGGCTGGATATGATGCGCACGGTCCTGTCCAGTTTCAACCTGCCCATGCCCGATACGGAATCGGTCAAGCCGGCAGACTTCCAGAAGCTCCTGGAAATGACCAAGGGCACCGATGAAGCCGCTGTCGTTCAGACCATCGCTCTGCGCTCTATGCAGCAGGCCCGCTATTCGACGACCAATGCCGGCCACTTCGGCCTGGCTTCGGAATGTTATACCCATTTCACGTCGCCTATCCGCCGCTACCCGGACCTCATGGTCCACCGTCTGATCCGCCAGTACCAGCGCCGGGGCAAGCTGACCGAGGAAGAATCGCAGCAGTCCCTGTCGTACCATACCATCGCCGCCGACCAGGCCAGCTCTCGCGAACGCATTGCCGTCGAAGCCGAACGGGAAACAGACGACCTCAAGAAGTGCCAGTACATGCTGCCCTTTATCGGTCAGCCTTTTGAAGCGCATATTACGGGCATTACGTCTTTCGGCCTCTTCGTGGGCCTGGAAAACGGCATCGAAGGCCTGGTCCACATTTCCCTGCTCACCGACGACGACTACGAATTCGACGAAGCGTCGTACACCCTGCGCGGCCAGCACGGCGGCAAGGTCTACCGCTTAGGCGATGCCATGGAAGTCACCCTGGCTCAGGTCAATGTGGAAAAATGCGAAATCGATTTCGTCCCAGGCCGCTACGAATCGCTGGAAGACGTGCAGCAGCTCATGGCGGCCAGTGCCGAACGGCGCCATAAACGGAAACACAGCGATAAGAAGGACACCGACACCAAGCGCAACTGGTTCGCTGGAGCCATCGGCAAGAAGGGCAAGAAAGACAAGAAGGATAAGAAAGGCCGCAAGGACAAGAAATCCGGCCGCAAAGCCGCGCGCAAGGGCAAGGGCAGCAAGAGCCGCCGCGGCAAAAAGAAGAAGAAATAGGAGGAATTCGTTTTGGCAACGTCACCGACGAAAGGTGTGAAATATATTTCGGACAACCGCAAGGCTCGTCACGATTATTTTATTCATGAAACATATGAAGCCGGCATTGCCCTGACGGGGACGGAAGTCAAGTCCCTGCGCCAGGGCAAGGTCAATCTGAAGGACAGCTTCTGCCGCATCGAGAACGGCGAAGTCTTCCTCCTGGGCATGCACATCAGCCCTTATGACCAGGGCAACCGCTTCAACCACGATCCCCTGCGGACGCGCAAGCTCTTGCTCCATAAATATGAAATCATCAAGCTCCTGGGCAAGATTCAGGAAAAAGGCTATACCCTCATCCCCCTCAACCTCTATTTCAAGAAGGGGAAGGTCAAAGTGACCGTCGCCCTGGTAACAGGGAAGAAGCTCTACGACAAGCGGCAGGCCCTGGCCGAAAAAGAAGCCAAGCGCGACATCGAACGCCGCATGAAGAGCCGTAACTATTAATCAGGAGGAGAACATCTATGAATTCAGAAGACCCTAAAATCCTTTCGGATCACGAACGGGATAGTTTCCGCGGCCAGACCATCGATGAAGATGGGACGGTCCACGACCAGAAGTCCCTCTATGAAGAACGGCTGCGTCAGCAACAGGAAGCGCACCATGGCATCCACATCGTCACGTCCGGCCTTTCATGGCGTGTCAAACTGGCCCTGGGCTTCATCGTCTTCTGCATCGTCGCCGTCATCATCGGCGCCCTGGGCTTCATCATCATGGCTATGCCCTACCTCTTGGGCATCTTCGTCATCTACTGCATCTACAGCATCGTCAGCTCCCTGTTGCATCGGTGAGTGGGCGTAGGGAGGTTCTATGAAAGAAAATATTGTCATCATCGACGGCAGCAGTCTGCTCTATCGGGCATTTTATGCCATCCCGCATCTGACCGATGCCCAGGGGCACCCGACCAATGCCGTCTATGGTTTTTTGAATATGTTATTGAAATTGTATGGCGAACTGGACCCGCAGTACGTCGCCGTCGCCTTCGACAAGAGCAAGCACACCTTCCGCAACGACTTGTTCGACGGCTACAAGGCTACGCGCAAGCCCGCACCGGATGACCTGCGGCCCCAGTTCGCCCTGATTCGCGAAGTCCTGGCCTGCCTGGGAATCTGCGTTCTCGAACAGGAAGGCTACGAAGGGGACGACATCATCGGCACCCTGGCCCGCCGGACGGCAGCCGATGGCTATGCCGTCGCCGTCGTCACCGGTGACCGCGACGCCCTGCAGCTGGTCACGGACGATGTGACGGTCTATCTGACCAAGAAGGGCATCACCAACATGCTGGCCGTCACGCCGGCCGTCATGGAAGCCGAGTACGGTTATACGCCGGCCCAGGTCATCGACATGAAGGCCCTCATGGGCGATACGGCCGATAATATCCCCGGCGTCCCCGGCGTCGGCGAAAAGACGGCGCTCAAGCTCATCAGCCAGTTCGGCAGCGTCCACGGCGTCTACGAACACCTGGACGAAGTGAAGGGCAAGAAGCTGCAGGAAAAACTGGCCGACAACAAGGACAAGGCCGTCTTGTCCAAGGACCTGGCCACTATCCGCTGTGACGTACCCCTCGATTACACCATGGACATGTTCCAGCCCCAGCCGCGCCAGGAAGACGTGGCCCAGCTCTTCCGCAGCCTGGGCTTCCGCAATCTTCTGGAACGCTTTGCCGCCTTCGACCGCTTCTCTCATCTGGCAGACGCCGCGGCACCGGCAGCGGCCGTCCAGGTCATGGACGCACCGGGCGCGGCCAGCCTGAAAGGGAAGACCGTCGCCGTCGCCGCCCGCTATGACGGCAGCCAGCCCATCCCGGCTGTGACGGCCCTGGCCATGGCCGTCGATGACGGCGCCTTCGTCGTTCCCGAAAGCGATTACGACGCCTATCTTTCCGTCCTGCCCGAAGCGGCAGCCGTCGTCACCGATGACGGCAAGGACCTGACCAAGGCCGTATCCTGCGTCGCTCCGGGCCGCCTGCCCTTGAAGGACATCATCCTGGCGGCCTATCTCCTCGACCCGACGCGGACGTCCTATGGCCTGACGTATATTTCCGAAACCTTCGACGTCAGCCTGGACGAAGGCACAGAAGACGACGGACAGAAGCTGGCCTGCGATGCCGCTTTTGCCCTCCAGGTCTGGCCCAAAGCCGCAGCCGAGCTGGACAAGGCCAATCTCATGAAGCTCTACGACACCATCGAAGAACCGCTCATCCATACTTTGGCCGTCATGGAAATGAACGGCTTCACTGTCGATACGGACCGCCTCATGGCCATGAAGAGCGAATTGTCCTGCCAGGCCGATGCGCTGGAAGAAGCCATTTTTGACGACGCCGGCGAAACGTTCAACATCAATTCGCCGAAACAGCTCGGCGTCATCCTCTTCGAGAAATTACAGCTGCCCGTCATCAAGAAGACCAAGACCGGCTATTCGACGGACAGTGCCGTCCTCGATGCCCTGCGGGACAAACACCCCATGATTGACAAAATCCTGCGCTTCCGGGCCTTGAAGAAGCTCATTTCGACGTATCTCGACGGTCTGGAACCGCTCATCGTGCCGGAAACGGGCCGCATCTATACCCATTTCAACCAGATGGTCACGTCGACAGGCCGCCTGAGCAGTTCCGACCCGAATTTGCAGAATATACCTATCCGGACCGAACAGGGCCGCAAAATCCGCTCCCTCTTCGTCCCTGGCGAGGGCTATGACTATATCGTTTCCGGCGACTATTCGCAGATCGAATTGCGCCTCCTGGCTCATCTGTCCCAGGACCCGACTATGATCGACGGTTTCCAGAAAGGCCAGGACATCCATCGCCGGACGGCGTCGGAAGTCTTCGGCATCCCCCTGGATGAAGTCACGCCGGAAGAACGGTCCCATGCCAAGGCCGTCAACTTCGGCATCATCTATGGCATCAGCGACTTCGGCCTGGCCCGGAACATTTCCATTTCTCGCCAGAAGGCCAAGGAATACATCGACTCTTATTTCGCCCGCTACAGCACGGTCCACGACTACATGAACGGCCTCATCGCCTCGGCCAAGGAATCGGGCATGGCCGTCACCATGTTCGGCCGCCGCCGGGCCCTGCCGGAAATCAACAGCAAGAACTTCACGCGCCGGTCCTTTGCCGAACGGACGGCCATGAACACGCCTATCCAGGGCAGCGCTGCCGATATCATCAAGCTGGCCATGAACGCTGTCCAGGACGAATTGGAAAAACGCCATTTGAAGAGCCAGCTCCTGGTCCAGGTCCATGACGAACTGGTCCTGGAAGTCCCGGCCGGGGAAAAGGATGAAGTGGAACAGCTCCTCAAGGATACGATGGAACACATCGTCGACTTGTCCGTGCCCCTCGTCGTCGACATCCACAGTGGGACCAACTGGGAAGAAGCGAAGTAGGTGAGACTATGCCGGAATTACCGGAAGTAGAAACGATACGGGCCTTCCTCGACGAGCACGTCCGGGGCAAGACCATTACGGCCATTGACCTGGACCTGCCCAGGCTCATCAAGAATACGACAGCCGACCGTTTCCAGGCGGCCCTGACCGGTCAGATCCTGGAAGGCGTGAGCCGCCGTGGCAAATATCTCTTCGTCCACTGCAGCGGCCCCTGGTCCTTCCTGGCCCACATGCGCATGACCGGCAGCCTGCTCTACGAAGAAAGACCCGGCCAGTATGCCGGCCGGGCCATCCATATTACCTTTACCCTCAGCGAAGGGCGCCTCCTCTACCGCGATATCCGCACTTTGGGCTGCCTGTGGCTCGTGCCGTCAGACGGGCCGACAGGCGTCAAAGGCTACGACAGCCTGGGACCGGATGCCATCAGTCCGGATTTTACGGCGGACCGGCTCTATGCGCTCCTGAAAGGCTGTCATCGGCCGGTGAAGACGCTGCTCCTGGACCAGACAAAAGTGGCTGGTTTGGGTAACATCTACGTCGACGAAGCCCTGTTCCGGGCGGGCATCCGTCCCATGCGCCATAGCGACAAAGTGACGAAAAAAGAAGCGGTCCGCCTCCATGAAGCCATCGTCGCCGTCCTCCAGGAGGGCCTGGAACACGGCGGAACGACGATCCGCAACTTCATCAGCGGCAACGGCAAAGAAGGGCAGAACCAGGAAAACCTCCGCGTCTACGGCCGAGAAGGCACGCCCTGCACCGTCTGTGGCACGACTATCGAATACACCAAACTGAACGGCCGCGGCACCCACTACTGCCCGAAGTGTCAATCGTAGGGACCGCCCACCGCAGTTCTACCACTGGATCCCGTTGCCGTAATATTCGCTGGGCGTATCGCTGGTCTGAACATTCATGACGACGGGCATCTTGACCTGGCCTTTGATCCAGTCGTGAAGACGTAGGGCATCGTCGGCGCTCAGCGGCGTCGTGACGGTGACTTCAGCTATGAATCGATCATAGTTGAAGTCACCGTTTTTTGTATCTTTGCCCTGGTTCAAGGCAGTCAGCGTGCCGCCTCGGACGGACTGTATTTCTGGGAACAATAAGGGGGCCTGGCTGTTGAGGGTTTGGATGACCTGCTGGTCAGCCGCTGCACGTTCGTAAGCCGGGTAATATTTGCTGGTCAGCATCTTGTAAGAGGCTTCTTTGTCGGCTTTGCCCTGTTTTTCGATGCGGGCATTGATCAACTGCTGCACTTCCTCGGTGTTCAAATTCCGGTTTCCCTGGATGATGGAGAGGGTTATGCCTTGCAGGCGGTGATAGTGGCCCATGGCTGTTTTCAGTTGCTCGATTTGTTCTGCTGTCAAGACGGCCCCGACGAGGTCGACGGTCAAAGTATCGTCTTTCAGTGTATACGATACGACGCTGGTTTTTTCGAACTGCATGTCCGTCTGGATGAACGATTTTACCTGGACTTCCTGGAGGGCGTCTTTTACCGTCTGATGAGCCAGGTAGATACTGGGAATGGTGATCAAGAGGCCCAGTGTGACCAAGACGAGGCGTTGTTTGCGGAAATGAGCCTCGGCAATGTCGCCATGAGGCGGTACTTTCAGAATTTTGAAGACCAGGAACGAGGACAAGGCAATGAAGAAAGCATTGATGAAGAACAGGTACAAGGCACCCAGGAAAAACGTGTGGTTCCCGGAGGCCAGCCCATAGCCGGCCGTACAGAGGGGCGGCATCAGTGCCGTGGCGATGGCGACGCCGGGGATGACATTGCTCTTTTCTTTCCGCGTGTTCCCGACCGCACCGGCAATCCCGCCGCATAAGGCGACGAGGACATCCCAGATTGTCGGGGTAGTCCGGGCCAGCATTTCATCTGTCGGCGAGGTCAACGGCGACAGGAGAAAATAAATCGAAGCTGTCAGCACGGCCAGGCCGACCTGGAAAGATAATTTGATGAGGGATTTGCGGATAAAAGGGACGTCATATGTGGCCATACCGTAGCCCGTCGCTACGATACCGCCCATCAGCGGGGAAATGAGCATGGCGCCGATGATGACGGCGACGCTGTTCAAGTTCAGGCCGATGCAGGCAATCATGATGGCCATGACTAAGACGATCAAGTTCGTACCTTCAATGGTGGCGTCGGATAAGATGCGCTGATTGATGACTTCCATCGAGGCTGAGTCGCCTTTCAAATCGATTAAGTTATTCCATCGGTTCATGATTTTCCTCCTTGTCCGGGATGTACTTTATCCGTCAGGTATAAGTCGTGTTTGCCGGCCGCCAGCATCTTGACATACCGTTCATATTGACGGAGAACGTCGGTGATCAATTCATCTTTCTGCATGTATTTGATGCTGTATCCGCGCCGACCGTCGGCAAAATAACAAATGGGTTCATAATTTTCCTCTTCCGTAATGGTCGGGAAGGACAGGGAGCCGACGACGGTATCGGATACGTCGTTGGCCCGGTAGCGGATGCCATAAATGAAATTGCGGAGGCTCCCGCTTTCGACAATCAATTCCCGGCAGGCCGTCTGACTATCGTCACTGCCCTGGATGTGGACGGAAATTCCATTTCGCAGGAATTCCTGGCGCAGTTCCTGGAAAGCCGGGTCGACGGTCTGTTTGAGGAACTGCTGGAAATCGTCCAAGGTCCCGACGGATACGATTTTTTTCAGCCGGTCCTGCCAATGGGAGCCATCCCAGTAGACGGTACTTTCTGACAATTTTCTGCTGAAATAGGCGTTATCGATCGTCAAGCCCCGGAGCAGGCAGAACACCATCAGGATCATGATGACGGCAAAGGGCAGGGCGATGATGACGGTCATCGTCTGCAGGGCCTGGAGGCCGCCGGAATAGAGCAGGCCGATGGACAGCAGGGCCAGCAGGGTTCCCCATAAGACGGTCTGCCACTTGGGAAACGTATTTTTCCCTTGCGAGGCGATGCTGTTGATGACGAAAATCCCCGAGTTAGCCGAAGTGATGAAGAAAATGGCGATGACCAGCAGGGCAATCAGCGAGGTGACCAGGGCCAGGGGGAATTGGTCCAGGAACAGGAATAAGAGCTTTTCCGTTTCCGCGGCGGCCTGGGTCAGGATGCCACCGGTCTGTCCATCGACCCAGATGGCCCCGTTGCCGAACACTGTCATCCAGAAGATATTGAACAGGGTAGGGACCAGGAGGACGCAGACGACAAATTCGCGTATCGTGCGGCCTTTGGAAATCTTAGCGATGAAGAGGCCGACGAAGGGCGCCCAGGAAATCCACCAGGCCCAATAGGTGATGGTCCAGTTCGTGAACCATTCTTCTTTGGTGCTTTCGTAGGCGAAAGTGCGGAAAGACAGTTCGATGATGTGTGTCAGATAGTAGCCCACGTTTTCTGTGAAGGCCGACAAGAGATATACCGTCGGGCCGGCGAAGAGGATGAACAGGAGCAGGGCGATGGCCAGGATTAGATTTCCCTGGCTCATGTAACGGATTCCCTTGCTTACGCCGGAAATGGCCGACAAGATGGCCAGGCCGACGGCGATGACAATCAAGAGGACAATGTGGGAAAAAGAGGCTGTCGAAAAAATGCCGACAGCACTCAGGCCGGCGTTGAGCTGCATGGCTCCGAAGCCCAGCGTCGTCGTCAGACCGAAAATCGTCGCACAGAGGGCGACGATATCAATCAGGTTGCCCCAGAAACCGTTCAGCCTATGCTTCAGGAGGGGATAAAAACCGGAACGCAGGGTTACGGGAAGCTGATAGCGGAATCCGAAATAGGCCAGGGCCAGGCCGATGATACCGTAAATCGCCCAGGCATGGATCCCCCAATGGAACAAGGTGTTCAGCATGGCTTCCTTTGTTTGGACCAGCGATGAAGCCGACCCGTGTAAGGGGGCCGATAAGTGGGAAATCGGTTCGGCTACGCCAAAGAACATCAGGCCAATGCCCATACCGGCTGAAAACAGCATGCACAACCAGGAAAAAAAGGAAAATTCTGGTTTTTCATCTTCGTTTCCCAAGCGGATGTCACCGAGCTTTCCCTGACATAAGATGACCAGGAAGAGGAAAAAGAAGGCGACACAAAGAATGTATACCCAGCTGAATGAACTGAATATATATTCTTTTACACTGCTTAAAACTGCATCTGTCCGATCGGGAAAGAAGATACAGCTTATGACGACGATTCCAATGAATAAGATACTGGGCAGGACAATACTTGCCTGCAAGTTGTTTTTTGGAATTTTCAAAGAAAAACCACCTTTCCAAAATAAAAATGAAAGATATGAACAAATTAAGTATACTATATAAATTGTATCATATCGAAAAGTACGTGACAAATGGAAGGAATCATTGACTTTTTTCATGGCTTATGCCATTCTTAGTAAGTCACAGACTATGTATTGATTGGGGGAAAACTATGATTTTGAATGGATTGATGGCGGTCTCCGATGTTTTGTGGGGGACGCCGATGATTGTCGTGCTGGTCAGTATGGGCTTATATTTGAGCATCCGTTTTCATTTCTACTATAATTTCCGGCACATCGGATTTCATTTCCGCAATACCTTTGGCAAGATGTTCCAGCGCCAGGGCAGCGGCCAGGGGTCGGTCTCAGGGTTCGCCGCTGCTTGTACGGCCATGGCCAATACAATCGGCGTCGGCAATATCGGCGGCGTGGCGACGGCTATCGTTTCCGGCGGTCCCGGCGCCGTTTTCTGGATGTGGGTTTCAGGCTGCCTGGGCATGTCGACGAAAGCCTGCGAAATCATTTTGGGCCAGCGCTTCCGCGTCAAGTACTCTGAGTCCATGGACGAATACATGTGTGACCGGTCCTTTGTCATGCGAAACGCCCTGGGCTGGCGGAAAGGGGCTTTCCTGCTGGCTATTGCCTGTTTTACCTTAGGCCCCTGGACGTGCAGCGTTCAGACGGAATCCGTCGTCGGCGCCCTGAGGGAAGCCTTTGGCATCGACCCGCTCTGGTCGGCCGCTTTTCTGGGCCTCACCTGTTTCGTCACCATCTTCGGCGGCTTGCGGCGCATTTCGGCCGTCATGGAACGGGTCGTGCCCATCATGGCCCTGCTCTACATTCTCGGTGGCCTGGCCATCCTCGTCCAGCATCTGCCGCAGGTGCCGGCAATGCTGGAGTTGATTGTCCGCAGCGCCTTTACGCCCATGGCCGGTGTCGGCGGCTTTGCCGGGGCGACGGTCAAGGATGCCATGCGCTATGGTATTGCCCGCGGCCTCTATTCCAACGACGCCGGCACGGGCTATGGCATCATCGCCCATGCGACGGCCCGGACGGATCATCCTGTCCGCCAGGCTTCCTGGGGCTGGGGCGAAGTGTTCCTCGACACGATCGTCGTCTGCTCGGTGACGGCCTTGTCGCTGCTCCTGACCAATTCCTACATCGATTATCCCGGTGTCGACAGTGCCAGTCTGACGACCGTCGCCTTCCGCATTTCCTTTGGCGACTGGGGCGCCTGGTTCATGGCCGTCGCCATTACGGTCTTTGCCTGGACGACGATCATCGGGATGTATTACAGCTGCGAAAAATCGGTCAACTACGCTTTTGGCGATACCCGGCGCAACCGCAGGGCGACTAAGGTCTACATGATCTATTACATGATTCCCTGTGTCGTCCTCTACAATGCCAAAGCCGATGCCCTGTGGGCCATGACCGATATTTTGTCGGCTATTTACGTCATGATCACGATTTTGTTCATCGTCACGCAGCGGAAAGAAATCTTCCGCTTGTTCAATGATTTCTGGTTCCGTTTCCTGCCGGCGCAGGAACGGGGAGAAAATCCGCCTGTCGTCGCTTATGGGACGGTTCCTGTGAAAGGAGAAAGAAAATGAAAAATACATTGAAACAGATTTTGGACCGCGAAGGCGTTCTGGTCCTCGACGGCTCCATGGGGACGGCCCTGGAAAATCTCGGGGCCGATTTGAACAACAAACTGTGGACGGCCCGCGTCCTGGCCGATCGGCCGGAACTGGTCAAGGAAGTCCACATCCAGTATTTCCGGGCCGGTGCCGATGCGGGCATTACCTGCAGTTACCAGGCCTCCCTGCCGGGACTGATGGAAACGGGGTACAGCCGCGAACAGGCAGAAGCCCTCATCACCCGGGCAGTCCAGGTCTTTCAGGAAGCGCGCCAGGAATGGTGGGACGCCGAAGGGAAGCAGGCTGGCCGGTCCTGGCCGCTCTGTCTGGCCAGTGCCGGCCCATACGGGGCTTATTTGGCTGATGGATCCGAATACAAGGGCCATTACGGCGTCAGTGCGGATATGCTGCGGGACTTCCATCGCCGCCGGGCTGAACTCCTGTGGCAGGCCGGTGCCGACGTCCTGCTCTTTGAAACGGAACCGTCCCTGATGGAAGCGGAAGTAGAAGCGCGGATCGCCGAAGAACTGGGCGCACCCTATTGGATCAGCTTTTCCTGCTGCGACGGCCGCCACAACTGTGAAGGCCAGCTCCTGGCCGATTGTGCCCGCCATCTGGCTCGTAACTATCCGCACCTGCAGGCCATCGGCGTCAACTGCACGAAGCCGGAATACATCACCAGCCTCATCGGCGAATTGAAAGGGGCTTCGGACCTGCCGGTCATCGTCTACCCGAACAGCGGCGAAGAATACGATCCGCAGACCAAGACCTGGCATGGCATCGGGACGGACCGCCGTTTCGGCGATTATGTCCTGGATTACATGAAAGCCGGTGCCGTCGCCGTCGGCGGCTGCTGCACGACCGTGGCCGACCACATCCGCCAAGTCGTTGCCGCCCGCCGCACTTATACGGGGAAAAGATAGTTTGTAGTTTGGTGAACGTACTCCCGCCTATAGAGGCGGGAGCTTCCTGCTTCAACGAGAACAGCGCCACTGACTCCAAAGAGTTGCGGCGGCTTACACTCTCTCCACAGGCGTAGATTCCCGTGCGCCCCACGGTATTTTATGGATTACGTCAGGCAGATATCCGCCTGGCTTCTTCTCGAATATTGATGGCAGCGTTCTTATCGCGGTTATGGTGACTGCCACATTTAGGGCAATTCCATTCCCTTACAGATAAGTCCTTGGTTTCGTGGTTCTGATATCCGCAAACATGGCACAGCTGGCTGCTTGGATACCACTTGTCTATCTTGATAAGCTGTTTGCCTTGCCAAGCCAGTTTATACTCTAGCATGTTCGTGAACATATTCCAGCCATTGTCAGCTACGGATTTGCCAAAGCTGAACTTGCCACCCTTTTTCCGCTTTGCCATCGCTTTGACGCTAATATCCTCAATGCCAATGGCATCATAGCGATCTGCAAGGTAGCGAGCCTTCTTATGCAGGAAATCCTGACGTTGATTGGCCACTTTCTCATGAAGAATAGCTACGCGCAGTCTTTGTTTTTCTCTGTTGTGACTTCCTTTCTGCTTTTTGGATAGCTTTCGCTGTGCCTTAGCCAATCTTTTCTCTGCCTTTCGCAGGAAATCGGGATACTTAGCATCCGCCTCATCGGAAGCCACATACAAGCCGTGCATCGCAAAATCTAGCCCCAGGAAGGTCTTCGGTATGACAGGGAGTATTTGGTTTTCATACTCCCCCAGCATACTGATATAGTACTTTCCTGATGGCGTCTTGCTGATGGTTACGGTCTTTATGATACTGTTTTCCGGCAAGGGACGATGCTGGCATAGTTTCACCCAGCCGACTTTCGGCAGTTTCACCTTATGGCCCTCGATTCGGACAGAGCCCTTCTGGTTGTTCGTGGAATACGAAGCACGACGATTCTTCTTGGACTTGAAGCGCGGCTTGCCGAAATGCTGGCTGTCATTCCAAAAGTGGCTGTAGGCCTTATTCAGGTTCATTTGGGCATTGGCAAGGGCTAAACTATCTACTTCCTTTAGCCAAGGGAATTCTTCCTTGTACTGCGCAGGCGTGTTATTCAGCTTTTGGCCGGTTTCCTTATAATAGTCAATGCGGTCACTCAGCATCTTGTTGTAGATGAATCGGACACACCCAAAGGTCTTGGCAAACATCATTTTCTGTGCCGTTGTCGGATAGATTCTGTATCGGTATGCCTTATTCACTATCATCACCTGCCTTGACTTTCCAAATCCTTTCACTCTTACTACTGATTATACTGCAAATCAACTTGTGAAGCCCTTGTTTTTCTGATGGCATCGAGCCCTCAGAAAAACCTGCAATTCATCTCACCGCCTAAAGAGGCGGGAGACTTCTTGCAGAATCAAGTTAAAGTAGGCTTTAAGGTTCTCCGGCAGATGACAGCATTTTGATAATGCATAGATTGCAGGATGAGGGTGAAAAAATGCCTGGTTGTTATAGAATAATGGCAAGCCATATGATATAATTCAAAGTAAAGCCTTGTAAAGAATATGAAAGAATCGTGTGAATTTTGATAAAGGCTTATTCTTATCTTTTCGTTAAGGAGATCGATGATTATGGCATTCCACTTAAAGCCCAAGGAAGAAAAATTCTTTTCCCTATTGGACCAGCATGCGACGTTGAGCTATGAAGCGGCTGAATTACTGAGCCAGGCTATTAATGGCGAAGTCGCAAAAGAAACGGCGCTGAAAAAAATCGACGCCCTGGCCGACCAGGCCGATGCATTGGTCATGGAAACGATGAAGCGCCTGCAAAAGACATTCATTACGCCTATGGACCGGGAAGATATCCAGCAGCTGATCGACCAGCTCGATGCGGCAATCGATAACATCAGTGAAATCATGGATAAAATGTGCATGTACCAAGTCGGTGAAGCGACGGATGGGGCTAAAAAGATGGCGACCATTACGGCTAAGGCCATGAAGGAAATACGCAAGTCCATTGGCTACATGAAGGATCTCAAGAAGAATTACCTCAAAGTCGAAGCGCGGAGCAAGAAAGTGTTGAAATTGGAACAGGACTGCGACGACTTATATCATGAAGAAATGGCGAACTTGTTCAAGAACTGCAAGGACCCCATCGAAATCATCAAGTGGAAGGAAATTCTTCAGTCTGTCGAAGACGTTACTGATGATTGTGAAGATTTAGTCGTTACGTTCAGAAGGGTTGTATTGAAGTATGCCTGAGCATTGGTTAATATGGGCCATCGTACTGCTGGCCGTTCTCTTTGATTATATTAATGGCTTCCACGATACGGCGAATGCCATCGCGACCAGTGTTTCGACGCGGGCCATTTCACCGCGTCACGCTATCATGATGGCGGCGTGCCTGAATTTTGCCGGTGCTATGATCAGTACCGGCGTCGCTAAGACCATTGGCGGCGATTTAGTCCTCAATCCGGCTGAAATCAGCTTAGAAGTCATCGTAGCTGCTCTTATCGGCTCGATTATCTGGAATGTCATCACTTGGTACTATCGCATACCGAGCAGTTCATCCCATTCGTTGATTGGTGGCGTCATCGGTGCCGTTTGCATCAGCGTCGGGCCGGCAGCTCTCGATATGGGCGGTATCGGCAAGATTATCCTGTCTTTGATCTTGTCGCCTGTCGTCGCCTTGATTACGGGCTATTTCGTCATGATCGGCATCCTCTGGGTCGTCCGTAAATATTCCCCGCTAGCCCTGAACCGGCAGTTCCGCAAGATGCAGCTCTTGTCGGCCAGTTTGATGGCTTTTTCCCACGGCTCCAATGATGCCCAGAAAGCCATGGGGATCATTGCCCTGGCTCTCTTATCTGGCGGTTATATTGAAACCATGGAAATCCCGATTTGGGTCAAGATGGCCTGCGCCACGTCGATGGCCCTGGGGACGTCGGCCGGCGGCTGGCGCATCATCTCCACGATGGGGACGAAAATCTTCAAGATGGAATCGATCAACGGTTTTGCAGCGGATTTGAACTCGTCTATCGTCATCTTTACGGCGACTTTCCTCCACCTGCCCGTCAGTACGACCCACGTCGTATCGGGCTCCATCATGGGTATCGGTTCAGCCGAACGCGTCCGCGCCGTCCATTGGGGTGTCGCCCGCAGTATGCTCGTCGCCTGGGTCGTTACCATCCCCATCAGTGCCCTTATGTCGGCAATCATTTTCAAAATTATCGATTTTCTTTAAGACTATGTTTGAGGTTTAGTGTGTGAAACTAACCACTAGCCACTAACCACTAAAAAAGCGCTGTCTTCATGGGACAGCGCCTTTTTCTTTTGAGAATGTCTACCCCAAAGTATATTATAGATATACTTTGGGGCACTGGAGTTACAGAATTAAAACTATACTTTTTTTGTCTTTTATTGTATAATACTAAATATAGACAACAAGGGGGTAGAAATATGAGATTGAATCAGGCTACGGACTATGCCTTCCGCATGGTCCTCTATTTGGCGTCTCTCCCGGAAGGCACGAAGATTACCGGCGCGGCGCTGGCTGAAAAACAGAATATACCGGAACGCTTTTTATTGAAAATCATGCGCAGTCTCACCAAGGCTGGCATCATGAAGTCTTACCGCGGTGTCGAAGGCGGCTTCGCCCTGCAGCGGGCTCCCAAGGATATCACCCTCTTTGACATCATCGATGCCGTCGAAGGGCAGACGGAACTGCAGCGCTGTCTCCATGATATCGGCTCGTGCAGCCGCGGCTGCAGCGGCATGTGCTCTATTTATGCCGCTTTTGCCGACATCCAGCGCGACCTGGCGGCCCGCCTGAAGTCCATCAACTTCGAGACACTGGCCAAACAGGAAGCCAATCTGCGCATGGTCCATGAAGCAGAAGCGCAGCTGACGGCCAAAAAAGAAGCGGCAGAAAAGTGAGCTTGTAGTACGGAGTTTGTAGAAGAGGGCTTTAAATTTAAAACCCTCCGCTAACCACGAGCCATTAGCTGCTAGCCACTAAAAAGGGCTTGTCACCGACGACAAGCCCTTTTTTTTATGCCCAAAATATTGTAAAATAAGGATACCCATTTTATTTTTATTCTCGTTGTGTGGAGTGAAGCCCTATGTACCTACCCCTTCAAGGTTTCATCAGCAGCTTCCGGCTGCTCGATATATTGGATATCCTGCTCGTCGCTTTTGTCCTCTATAAATTATTCATCCTCATCCGCAATACCCGGGCCGTGGCCCTGATCAAGGGCCTGCTGGTCCTGGGCGTGGTCACTGTCGTCAGCAAGGTCCTCGACCTGCACGTCATCAACTGGATGCTGCAGCAGGGGATGACGGTCATCCTCGTCGCCCTGCCTGTCGTCTTCCAGCCGGAATTGCGGCGGGCCCTGGAACAAATCGGCCGGGGCCGTTTCTTTCGTTCCGGCCAGGTCATCAGCATGGAAGAACTGGAACGGCTCATCGATGAAATCGTGGCTATCAGTGAATCCCTGTCAAAGACCCATACAGGAGCGCTCATCGTCTTTGAACGCGAAGTAGGCCTTAACGACTACATCGATACAGGCATCGCCATCGACGGCCTGGTGTCGCGGGAACTGTTGGGGAATATCTTCATTCCCAATACGCCCCTTCACGATGGCGCCGTCATCATCCGGGAAAACCGGATCATGGCTGCCGGCTGTCTGCTGCCGTTGACGTCGGACCGGTCGCTGTCGACGGAATTAGGAACGCGTCATCGGGCGGCTATCGGCATCAGTGAACTGGCCGATGCCGTCGTCGTCGTCGTCAGCGAAGAAACGGGCTCCATTTCTTATACCTATGGCGGTCATATTTATCGTCACCTCGACGGCAATGCCCTGCGCAATGTCCTGAAGACGTTCTTGAACAGGACGCCTCAGGGCCTGGCCAATATTTTTAAATGGAGGCCTTAGCTTATGAACAAGATTGATAAAAAATGGCAGCTCAAAATAATCTGCCTTCTCCTGGCTATCGTCTTGTGGTTCGTCATCATCAACGAACAGAATCCCCTCAGTGAAGGCAGTTATACTGTACCGATCACTGTAGAGAACCTCGACTCCCAGTATATTACGTCCAACGTGCCCAAGACGGTCTATGTCCGCCTGTCGGGACCGCGCAATACGATCATCAACGTCGGGCCGTCGGATATCAAGGCCTATATTGACTTGTCCAGTGTCCAGGAAGGGGAAGTAGAGGTTCCGGTCCACATCGAGATCCCCAGCGGGACGGAGCTGAAGAAGCAGAGCATGACGTCGACGAAAATCACAGTCGATGTCTATACGGTCAAAGAATTTAAATTGACGCCCCATGTCGTCGGCAAACTGGATGACAAGGATTTTATCAGCGATTTGAAAATCGTACCGGAGAAAGTCGTCGTCAGCGGGGCGCGCCGCCTCATCCAGCACGTCAGCCAGGCAGTCGTAGACATTCCGGTCAATCAGCGCAATGGCGACTTTGCTATTATGGCGCCGATTCATTTGTACCAGGCTGATGGCACGCCTGTCGAAGGACTGGAAATGACGCCCTGGCAGAGCAATGTCAAAGTGGCCATTGCCCATGATGCCGTGGCCAAGACGGTGCCTCTCAACCTGAACGCTACGGGCCAGACGGCCTGGAAGACCGTCACGGTCCAGCCGATGTCGGTCCAGGTCCGCGGTGAAGCCGATACGCTGAAGAATATCAGCTCCATCGATTTGCCAGATATCGATGTGGAAAACATGACGGAAGAAAAGACCTGGAAAGTGCTGATTCCGCCCATTGATGGCGTCGTCATAGACCCTGATGAAGTCGACGCCACACTGCATATTAAGAAAGATGAGTAGAAAGGGAGAAGATTGTGCTTAGAGTATTGAATATCCGCACGGCTGTGCCCATGAAGAAGCCTTTGGAAGCGTTAGTCGCCAAGAAGCTCCGCTGCAGCCGCAGCGATATTTCCCGCCTTATCATTGTCCGCCGGTCCATCGACGCCCGGCGGAAGCCGCGGATTTATTTCGTTTTTACGGTCGATGTGGAATTCGTCGACGAAAGCCGCGTTTGGAAGCGCTGTCGTGACAATAAGGATGTCCGCCAGCTGGCTGAGTCGCCGGCGCCGGATATCCGTCCCGGTACGCAGCCGCTGGCCCACCGGCCCATCGTCATCGGGACCGGCCCGTCCGGCCTGGCGGCAGCCCTGGCCCTGGCTGAACACGGCTATGCGCCTATCGTCTTTGAACGGGGGTGTGACGTCGATACCCGCACGAAAGACGTTGAAGATTTTTGGCGCGGCGGCCCCTTCAAGGCATCGTCGAACGTCCAGTTCGGCGAAGGCGGAGCGGGGACCTTTTCCGATGGGAAATTGACGACCCGCGTCAATCATCCGCTGCTGCGGCGCATTTTGCAGACTTTCGTCGATGCCGGAGCGCCGGAAGACATCCTGTATGCCTATAATCCCCACGTCGGGACCGATGTCCTGCGCCGCGTCGTCAAGAATATGCGCCACACCATCGAGGCGCAGGGCGGCGAAGTCCATTTTTCCAGCTGTGTCACGGCAATCCATCGCGACGATCGCGGACGCATCACGTCGGTGACCGTCAACGGCTGCGATGAGTACCCGGCAGAGCTGGTCGTCATGGGCGTCGGCCACAGTGCCCGCGATACGTATTACATGCTCCATGACCAGGGCATTACCCTGGAAAAGAAGCCTTTTGCCGTCGGTGTGCGTATCGAACATTCCCAGGATGTCATTGACCGGGCCCAATATGGCTGCCCGGCAGCCGACCTCGGCCTGGAACCGGCCGATTACGCCCTGGTCTATCACAGCCCGGAAGGGCGGTCGTGCTATTCTTTCTGCATGTGTCCCGGCGGTGTCGTCGTCGGCGCGGCTTCGGAAGAAGGGCGGGTCGTCACCAATGGCATGAGCCTGTACCGGCGTGACAGCGGCATCGCCAACAGTGCTGTCGTCGTCAACGTCACAGCCGACGACATGGGCGGCGACAGCCCCCTGGCGGGTATCGAATTCCAGCGCCGCTATGAAGCCATGGCCTATCAGGCCGGCGGCAGCAATTATCACGCGCCGGCTCAGACCGTCGGGGCTTTCCTCCGCCGTCCTGGAGCACCGCAGGAAGGGGCTATCCATTCCTATCGTCCCGGCGTGACCTGGACGGACCTGCATGAGGTCCTGCCAGGTTTCGTTACGACGACACTGGAACAGGCCCTGCCTTATTTTGGGCGGCGGATCCACGGTTTTGACGATGACGATGTCGTCATGACCGGCGTCGAAACCCGGACCAGCGCCCCGGTACGCATTGTCCGCGGCGAAGACCGCATGGCCCTGGGGGCGGCAGGCCTTTATCCCATCGGGGAAGGGGCTGGCTATGCCGGCGGCATTATGAGCGCTTTTTTGGATGGCCTGGAAACGGCGATTGAAATCATCCGTAAATATCAACCTTTGGAGGTAAAGTAAATGGCTAGATTGTTTGGAACTGATGGAGTACGAGGTATTGCCAATGATTCGTTGACACCGGAATTGGCATATCATTTGGGCAGAGCAGCTGCCTATATTTTTGGGCAGAACAAAGAACACCCGACCTTTCTCATCGGCCGGGATACCCGCCGTTCCGGCACTATGCTGGCAGACATCCTGGCCGCCGGTATCGCTTCGGCTGGTGGTGACTGCTACATGGTAGGCGTCATTCCGACTCCGGCCATTGCCTACCTGACGCGGACTCATCATATGGATGCCGGCGTCATGATTTCGGCGTCGCATAATCCCTTTGAATACAACGGCATCAAGTTCTTCGACGGCTTTGGCTATAAGCTGCCTGACGAAACGGAAGACAAAATCGAAGAATGTATGCTCAAAGATGAACGGGCTGCCCTTCAGAGCCGTCCGACCGGGGCCGCTATCGGCACGATTTCGACGTGGACCGATTTACAGCAGGAATATGCCGATTTCATCTGCAAATCGACGGATGTCGACTTGTCGGGCCTGAAAGTCGTCCATGACGGGGCCAATGGTTCCGCTTCGGTCTTGGGGCCGGAAATCCTCAAACGCCTGGGCGCCGAAGTCATTGCCATCCATCATGAACCGAACGGCATAAATATCAATGACAACTGCGGCTCTACCCATTTGGAAAGCTTAAAGGAAACGGTTCTCAAGTATGGGGCCGACGTAGGGATTGCTAACGACGGCGATGCCGACCGCTGCCTGGCTGTCGATGAAAAGGGTCAGGAAATGGATGGCGACCAGATTATGCTCCTCTGCGCCATGAAATTGAAGGCCGAAGGCCGGCTCAAACAGAATACCGTCGTCGGTACGGTCATGAGCAATATCGGTTTCCACAAAGCCCTGAAGGAAATGGGCTGCCAGACGGAAATTACGGCTGTCGGCGACCGCTATGTCCTGGAAAAGATGCGCAAAGATGGCTATTCCCTCGGCGGCGAACAGTCGGGCCATATCATCTTCCTCGACTACAATACGACTGGTGACGGCCTGCTCACGGCGGTCCAGCTGCTGAGCATCATGAAACAGCAGCAGAAGCCCTTGTCGGAACTGGCCAGGCTGATGACGCGCTATCCGCAGATTTTGAAAAATGTTCGCGTTCAGACGAAATCGGGATGGGAAGACAATAACCTCATCATGGCCGCCATCTCGGCTGGCGAAGAAGAGTTGGGTGATGAAGGCCGCATCCTCGTCCGCCCGTCGGGCACAGAACCCTTGATCCGTGTCATGGCAGAAGGACCGGACCTGGAACAGCTCGAACGCATCGTCGATGACATCGCCGTCGTCGTCGAACACGAAATGGGCCCGTCTAAGTAGGTATTGACAAAACCTTGCAAATATATTAAAGTGTGGGAATGGAGTTCCTGGAACTCTTTCCTGCACTTTTTTTATGCAGGCGTCTGGAAATCCTTGACGATATAATGGATAGCGCTAGTGCCTGATGGATTCAGGCAGACGAGGTAGAGAAGTATCGAAATAGTCAGCGGATGTCTCTCGGCAGCTTCAGCCGTTATATGGCGGAAAAACACGATGGTAACGTCGTCGACAAGTTCGTCATAAGAAGGAACATTTTCATATCAGGAGGATATAACTATGTGTGGTATTGTAGGTTACATCGGAGACAGAGAAGCAGCGGATTTTTTGATGGATGGACTGGCCAAGCTGGAATATCGTGGTTATGACTCGGCCGGTATCGCCGTCTACAACGACGGCGCCATCGCTGTCCGCAAAAAAGCAGGCCGTCTGGTCAATCTGGCTGAAGAAGTCAAGGCTCACCCCGTCGTAGGGACACTGGGCATCGGTCATACCCGCTGGGCGACACACGGTGGCCCGTCGGACGTCAATGCCCATCCCCATACGGATGAAAAGGGGAACTTCGCCATCGTCCACAACGGTATCATCGAAAACTACATGGAATTGAAGGAAGAACTCCTCAAAAAAGGGTATCACTTCAAGTCGGAAACGGATACGGAAGTCGTCGCGCACCTCTGCGCCGACATGTACGACGGAGATTTCACCAGCACCGTCCGCAAGGTTCTGGCCTGTCTGCGCGGTTCCTATTCGTTGGTCTTCATGTGCAAGTTTGAACCGGATAAGATCATTTGCAGCAAGAAAGACAATCCCCTCATCATCGGCCTCGGCCAGGGGGAAAATTACATCGCTTCGGATATTCCGGCCATCCTCAGCTACACCCGCAAGACGTACATCATGAACGATGGGGAAATCGCCATCGTCATGAAGGATAATGTCTGGGTCACGGACCTCGAAGGCAAGCCCATTTCCAAGAAGGTCTTTGAAGTCAACTGGGATGCTGAAGCAGCTGAAAAGGGCGGCTTTGAACACTTCATGCTCAAGGAAATCTACGAACAGCCGAAGGCTATCAAAGATACCATGAGCTGCCGCATCACCAAAGATGGCAAGCACGTCCATTTTGAAGAATTGAACTGGACGCCGGAAGACGTCAAATCGATCGGCAAGATTTTGATTACTGCCTGCGGTACGGCCTACCATGCCGGCCTTTTGGCCAAGTATTTCATTGAAAAACTGGCCCGCATCCCCGTCGAAGTCGACATCGCTTCGGAATACCGTTACCGCGATCCCTTGACGGACAGCAAAACCCTGTGCATCGTCATCAGTCAGTCCGGGGAAACCATCGACACCCTGGCAGCCCTGAAAGAAGCCAAACGCCGTGGCGCCCGTTCCCTGGCCGTCACCAACGTCGTCGGTTCGTCTATTTCCCGTGAAGCCGACCAGGTCGCTTATACCTGGGCTGGCCCGGAAATCGCCGTCGCTTCGACCAAGGCCTATACGACGCAGCTGGTCACGCTCCTGCTCCTGTCCCTGTACATGGGCCGCTTGAACGGGAACCTGCCCGTAGATCGGGAAGAAAAAATCCTGGCTGATTTGACCAAACTGCCGGATCAGTGCCAGGCCATCTTCGACCAGGTCGATTTCATCAAAGGTCTTTGCAGTGCTTTCAAAGATAAAGAAGACGTCTTCTTCATCGGCCGTTCCATGGACTACGGCCTGGCTATGGAAGGTGCCCTGAAATTGAAGGAAATCTCCTATATCCATGCTGAATCCTATGCCGGCGGCGAACTGAAACACGGCACGTTGTCCCTCATCGAAGCCGGTGTCCCCGTCATCGCCCTGGCTACCCAGCTGGAAGTCGAAGAAAAGATGATCAGCAACATCAAGGAAGTCAAAGCCCGCGATGCCTATGTCGTCGGCGTCGTCCAGGATGGCGATACGGAAGTCGGCAAGACCGTCGATGATTTGATCAAAGTACCGGCATCGGACGATTTCGTCGTTCCTATCCTGGCCATCATCCCCTTGCAGCTCCTGGCCTATTACATCGCTGTCAGCCGTGGCAACGACGTAGATAAACCGCGTAACCTGGCTAAGAGCGTTACTGTAGAATAAAAGCCGTTGTTCGTTTGCAGTTCATCGTTCATCGGAGGGCTGCTAGCCACTAGCTGATAACTGCTAACCCCTTGAAAGGGCTTGTCGTCATACGACAAGCCCTTTTTTTTGTCCTGGTTATTCTCCGTTCGGCAGAATAATATCTCCTTTCGTCATGGAAAAGAGGCGGCCGTCTTCGTTTTTCCGTATACTATACTTAACGAAATGACAGTGATGATTGTAGATATATGTGAGGTGTTGTCTTATGTCACGATTTATAAATAACCTGAAACGCCGCGTTGCTAAAGAACAGAAGAAAATCGTCCTGCCGGAATCGGAAAGCCGCCGCGTCCTGCAGGCTGCCGAACGGGTCCAGGCCGAAGGCTTTGCCCGGCCCATCCTCATCGGCCGTCCCCAGAGTATCGTCGAAGTCGCTTCGGAATACCAGATCGATATGGACGGGATTGAAATCATCGACCCTGAAACGTACCCCATGATGGATAAGTTCTGCCAATATTATGCCAAACGGCGGGCTAAGAAGGGCATGAGCCTGGAAGAAGCCCGGAAAGTCCTGTCAGAAAATTACATCTTCTTTGCAGCCTGTCTGGTTGCCTTCGATATTGCCGACGGCATGGTCGCCGGTGCGGTGGCCACGTCGTCGGAAGTCATCCGGGCGGCTCTGCAGGTCATCGGTCCTCATCCCGGCCTGTCGACGGTCAGCAGTTCTTTCATCATGATTACCGATAAGCCCCAGTTCGGCGATGACGGTATCTTCGTCGTCGGCGACTGCAGTGTCGTCATCGAGCCGACGCCGCAGCAGCTGGCCGATATTGCTGTCAGCTGTGTCGAACGGGCCCGCCGGACGGCGCAGATGCTCGATCCGAAAGTAGCATTCCTATCGTATTCGACCATGGGCAGCGGTGCCGGCGAAGAAGTCGACCGCGTCCGCGAGGCCGTCCGCCTGCTGCGGGACCGCAATGTCGATTTTGAATTCGACGGCGAAATGCAGGCCGATGCCGCGCTGGTACCGCGCATTGCCCGCCAGAAAGCACCGGGTTCGGCCGTAGCCGGTCAGGCCAATGTCCTCATTTTCCCGAACCTCGTTTCCGGCAACATCTGCTATAAAGTATTGGAACACCTGGCCGGGGCTACGGCCTTGGGACCGCTCCTCCAGGGCCTAGCCAAGCCGGTCATGGATTTGTCCCGCGGCTGTACGCCTGAAGATATTACCGACGTCATCGCCATTTGCTGCAGCGATGCCATCTACATGCAGGCTGAAAAGAAACGCGATATCGCCTTTACCAGCCGTTTTGAAAAGCTCGACCGCCGCGTAGCCGTCGAGAACCGCAATATTTCCATCCAGTTCGACCCGGAAAAATGCAAGAACTGTACTCTCTGCCGCCGGCGCTGTGCCGATGTCATGTCCATGACCGGTTATTATTCCCTGGAAAGTACCGGCGACGTGCCTATCTGCGTCCACTGCGGCCAGTGTTCCCTGACCTGCATGTTTGGGGCGACGACGACCGTATCCCAGCGTGATGCCATCCAGAAGGCCATCGACGATCCTAAGAAAGTCGTCATCTTCCAGACAGCGCCGGCTGTCCGCGTCGCCCTCGGCGATGAATTCGGACTGCCTTTCGGTTCGGTTGTCCAGGGCAAGATGATCGCCGCCCTGCGGGCCCTCGGTGGGGATTACGTCTTCGATACGAATTTCGGCGCCGATTTGACCATCATGGAAGAAGCATCGGAACTCTTATACCGCATGCATAACAAGAAAGAACTCCTGCCGCAGTTCACCAGCTGTTGTCCGTCGTGGGTCGAATTCACGGAAATCTTCTTCCCTGAACTGATTCCCCATCTGTCGACGGCTAAGAGCCCTATCAGTATGCTCAGTCCTATGATCAAGACGTATTTTGCCAAACGCATGAAGATCGACCCGGCCGATATCGTGACGGTCTGCGTGACGCCGTGTACGTCGAAGAAGGCGGAAATCGCCCGGCCGGAACGGAATGCTGCCGGCCGTTACTGGAAGAAACCGGAAATCCGCGATACGGACTACTGCATTACGACGCGGGAATTGGCGAAATGGATCAAAGACGCCCAAATCGACTTCAACAGCCTGAAAGATTCGGATTACGACCCCATCTTCGGCCAGTCCTCCGGCGGCGGCACGATTTTCGGCAACAGCGGCGGCGTCATGGAAGCGGCCCTGCGGACGTTGGTCTATTTGAAGACAGGCAAACCGGCTGATGAAGAATTCCTCCACTTTGAAGAAGTCCGCGGCCTGGAAGGCGTCAAGGAAGCGGCCCTGACCCTGGACAACGACATCATCCGCGTCGTTGCCATCAGTGGTCTGGCCAATGCCCGGCGCTTCATCAACCTCATGGAAGAAAAACATTCGTGGAAGAAATACGCCTTCATCGAAGTCATGGCCTGCCCAGGCGGCTGCATCGGCGGCGGTGGCCAGCCGAGAACGAAACTGCCACAGGAAATCCCGGCCAAACGCGCCCGCATCGAATCGCTTTACGGACTGGATGCACTGAACCAGATACGTGCCAGCTGGGAAAACCCGGAAATCCAGACACTGTATACCAAGTTCCTGGGTGAACCGCTCAGCGACCTGTCGGAATCCTTACTGCACACGCAGTATATCAACAAGCACTACATGCTGGGCAAAGAAGATAAAGTCCAGCCAGGCGTGAGCCATTAACGTGATTAGTGGTTCGTGGCTAGTGGCTCGTGGCTTCGTAGGGGCCGTCCCAGAGGGCGGCCCGCCTCTCCTGTTAGGAGAGGTGGCCCGAAGGGCCGGAGAGGTTAAACCTCTCAGTCAGCTGTAGCTGACAGCTCCCCTATAATGGGAGCCATTATACGAACTGCTAACAGCTAGCTGCTGACTGCTAAAAAGGCGCTGTCTTCATGCGACAGCGCCTTTTCACTTGCTTCCTTTCCCGTATGTCCTTATAATGAAAGGTAACATACATGATGCGGAAGGGAATCGATATGAGCCGGTATATTACGTCTTTGAAACAGCAGGCGGCCCAAAAGCCGCAAAGAATAGTTTTGCCTGAAAGTGATGATATCCGTATATTGCAGGCTGCCGACCGGGTATTGGCCGAGCAGCTGGCCATCCCCGTCCTTTTGGGGAAGGAAGGCGACATACAGGAACTGGCTTCACGGTATCAGCTCGATTTGGAAGGGGCTGAAGTGATTTATCCCAAGAAGTACCCTGGTTTAGAAAGCCTGGCCCAGACCTATGCGGATAAGCGGAAAGCCACTGGTATGACCTTGGAAGAGAGCCGCCGTTTTCTCTTGAATCATCCCTTGTATTTTGGGGCCGCCTTAGTCGCTGCCGGGGAAGCGGCCGGCATGGTAGCCGGTATCGAAACGCCGGCGCCGGAAGTGCTCCGGGCGGCTTTGCAGCTCATTGGGACACGGGATGACATCGATACGGTCAGCAGTTCTTTTATCGTCGTGACGGATATGATGCAGTTCGGTCATGACGGCGTCTTCGTCGTCGGCGATGGCGATGTCATTCCCGACCCGGACGAATACCAGTTGGCCGATATTGCCTGTAGCTGCGTCGAACGGGCACGGCGGACCCTGCACATTGCCTCGCCCAAAGTGGCCTTGCTGTCGTATTCGACCATGGGCAGTGACCGCGGTGCCGGTGCCGATAAAGTCCGCAAAGCCGTGCAGATCCTGAGTGACCGCAATGTCGATTTCATCTACGATGGAGAAATGGAGGCCGACGTGGCCCTGGTCCCGGCGTATGCTGCCGATTGGGCGCCCCGTTCGCCCGTGGCAGGGCAGGCCGATGTCCTCGTCTTTCCCGACCTCAATACGGGCAACATCTGCTGCAAGATGCTGGAACACGTCGCCGGGGCGACCGTTCTGGGGCCGCTGCTGCAGGGCCTGGCCAAGCCGGTCATGGACCTGTCCCGGGCATCCACTGTCGATACCATCGTCGACACCATCGTCATCTGCTGCTGCGATGCGTGAGGGAACGCAGAACACAGTTCGCAGGCCGCAGGCCGCCTCGGACTCAGATGCGGCGTTCCGCCGCGACAGACTCAGACTGACAACATCGTCTCGAGTAATCCTCGGCTCGTAGAGGAGAACCCCTCCACCGCAAGCGGTCCCCCTCCCCTTCGCAGGGGCGGCTCACGCCCCGACCGGGGCCATCGTAGGGGCCGTCCTTTAACCTCTCAGACCGCCTTTGGCGGCCAGCTCCCCTATGAAGGGAGCCTTGGGCGACCGGCGGCCGGCGTCAAGGATTTGAAAAAAATCCTTGACAATCTCTTTACATAGTAGTATACTAAATGAGCTGTCGGGGCAAGGCCCTGACACAGCAGGAGTTTCATCCTGTCGTGGTCTGCACCATGCAGACTGGGGTGATTGAACTTTGAAAAAAGTTCAAAACATCCTTGACAAGCTCTTCTGAGTTTGTTAAAATAAACAAGTCGTCGCCACCCGGT